>Ga0228710_1005174_pt1 | contig 20332 bp, 10 predicted proteins | sample MedpolnodulmetaG_FD_177995 | JGI IMG/M metagenome (GOLD analysis project Ga0228710, IMG submission 177995) | Root nodule microbial communities from Medicago polymorpha collected in Santa Monica, California, United States - pink nodules | ecosystem: Host-associated > Plants > Roots > Nodule... | reverse complement strand
CCCCAAACGCGCGCGCGAGCGAGCGAGCGCATATACACTTTATATTATTTGTAAAACCAAACATATTAATACATCTATATAATATATAATATGCTGATTTAGATGTCAAAAAACTTAAATCTTCGCTAACTTTGCGTCAAATTCACACATAAGTTCACATAGATAGTAAATGAGCATTTTACCTTTTTTCCCTCAATATCCCTACCAACTGAGCTAAGCTCACGAAGATTAAATATTTTATTCATCATCAAATTAAATAATAGTAAATGAGACAAATACGTGTTGAATTAAATCTTTTGATATTGGGTCGTTGTGTTTTAACTATTGTCATTATTATTTTTTAAATTAAATCATTCAAAGTTATCTTTTATTCAGATTGATCGTGTTGAATTTTGAGGTTTGTAATAGATATTTCATTTAAGTTATTTTGGTCATACATGAGTTCTTTAAATTTGTAAATGTTATCAATTTAGTTCTTTTTTAAACCAAAAGTTACAAAAATCTTATAGTTAAGTGTGTGATGTTGCATGTTGATAGGCAAAACGTGACATCTTTTAGATCTAAAGTGGTTAATGTCATCACCTTCATTCTTACACACCCTTTTCCCTCAATTTGATCCAACTTATTAAAATCCGACGATATGAATTTATACCGTTAATAAATTCATACCATAAAAACTATGTAAAAATATATAAACACATAAACGATAAAAAAAAAAATTAAAGGAAACGGTAAATATTTTTATAAGCGTAATTTATAATTATCGACTTACACATTTTTTTGTGGCACACATCAAATACCTTTCAACATCTTTTTTTATGGCACACATCAAATACCTTTTTAACATCTTTTTTTTTTACAAAAATAAACGATATTCATTCATTCAAATTGATAGAGTACATCGATACAATGAAAATTCGCTAAAAACAAAAATAGTGAATTTGTGAACAAACTCACAACATCCATGTTAATAGCATAAAACGGCAAAGTACTAAAGGCCACACATATGATTATATTTAAGTTTTCGGAATACCCATGTTTTCGGATCTCCAACGTTTGACGACTTCAAATTAATTGATTTGATCTGCACTGGATCGAAGCTGATATGACAGTTGGATCGAACAAATACCTGAATGAAAACAAGAAAGACAAACAACGCCGCACAAAGACGACGAACAAAACAACGTCGCACTAAGACGACGAAATCACGAAGAAAAAAACAAAATAGATGTGAAAATCACTTATTTCAATAAAATGGAAATATAAAAAAACGAGTTAGAGCGATGATTTTGGGTCAAAAATTAACCCTAAATCATCTCTCTTTAGTGGGTGAAGGACAAGAAACTAGAGTTTTTGTGACGACTCACAAAAGAGAGAAGAGGAAGAGAGAGCGTGCAAAAAATTGTTGCTTCCTTCCAACATCTTAATGCCCCTAGATATTTAGGTTACAAGCTTGCGTTACCAAGCTCGGCAATTTACACATGTACTCCCTCCGTTTCTAAATATAAGCAAAGTTGACTTTTTAGATTCATTCATTTAATGATGTATGTGGTTCATAATATGGACCACATACATCATTAATATTGCTTTTCACCCCTGTAATATAGGTCATTTTCAGTTTTCTCCCCTATAAATTATTTTTATTAAAAAAATAGCCTCAAATGTCACGTGTACCCTTTAAAAAATAAAATTAATTATATAGTCAGTACGCCACATAAGCATATGTGCACAGTCAGCATACCACACAATGTACCACGTGAACAAATATGCACATTCATATGGAGGAGGGGTGTTTTCCGGAAAAGAAAAGTTTCAAAAGGATGCAAATCAAACCGAAAATTTTATAGGGGTGAAAACCGGAAATGACCTATATTACAGGGGTGAAAATTACTATTAACCATTAAATGAATAAATCTAAAAAATCAATTTTACTTATATTTAAAAACGGAGAATAAATCTAAAAAATCAATTTTACTTATATTTAAAAACGGATGGAGTATTTCTCACAAATAAAAATAATAAAAGTTTAAGCATGCCGGAAAGGCTAAGAAGGTAAAAATACCTCACCATCGTCTTCGTTCGTGTATAGGGTTTATGCACGAAAATCAATCACGAATTTGAAATCACTCAAAAGTCAAAACCATGAAAAACAGAACAACACACTAATAACATTTTTTCACCACCGTCAACACAACAATGAAGTTTTCACGTTTCTTACAATTCTCACATCTCCGCAAAACCCTAATTCAAAACCCTAATTTCCTTTCTCCTCAAATTCCAAAACCCTACATCATCCCTCCAAATCCAAAATCCCAATTACGCAATTACACAACCGATTCACCGAATCCCGAAAAAGTATCAGCAATCGTCGACGAACTCGCAGGATTAACGCTTCTCGAAGCAATGGATCTCGTTGAAGTAATGCGAGAGAAAAAGGGAATCAACGAGCTTCCGATTATGATGTTGATGGTTCCTGGAATGGGAATGAGGGGAATGCCGAGGGGTGTGGGTGGAGGGAAAGGGGGTGGTGGTGGTGAAAAGGGAGGTGAGGTGAAGAAAGTTGAGGAGAAAACGGCGTTTGATGTGAAGCTTGATGGTTTTGATGCGGCGTCGAAGATTAAGGTTATTAAAGAAGTTAGGACTTTTACTAGTTTGGGGTTGAAGGAAGCTAAGGATTTGGTGGAGAAATCGCCTACGCTTTTGAAGAAAGGTGTGACGAAAGAAGAGGCCGAGGGGATTATTGCTAAGTTGAAGGAAGTTGGTGCAAAGGCTTCTATGGAATAATGAGGTATTAATTTGTGTTTATGTGGATAATCAGAGATTAATTTTGTATATACATGTGTGTGTATGATATATAATCTATGTTTTGTCATTTGTGTAGAATCGAGTTATAGTATGTTTTGATGTTTGCTATGTTGCTATATTACCCACCTATGAAACAATGACACTGACATCAGAAATTGGAAATGGCATTGACATATTGACATGTAGGCACAGAAATGATTTAAGAAGATGATTGTGATTGAATGTAATGATGTATGTTTGTGTTAGACATCGGTACGCGTTGAATACCAGACACACATTCAATCTGAAATTCTGAAGTGTTCATGTTACATAATTGCCCATCAAAATGTTGTTTGTGGCATTGAGAATTTTGTTCAAGATGTGTCTGTTTGCTAAACAATTTAATTGAAGGCGTACTAAATAAGCTATTTTGGAGAGTTTTGAGCATGTTATAAGTTCTTTTTACTTGGGTATCCAAACACCAATGTAAGAGCATCTCCAATGGGAGGTCCTTATTTAACAAGGACCACTCCCTGTTAAGGACCCCCCATTGGAGGAAGAAAAAATGAGTCCCCATTAAGGAACATGTAACTATATAAGGACCCTCTCTCTCCTAAGCAACTAACAGGTCCCACGTTTAAAAGAAGTAATAAAATATGTACTATGTGGTCCCGCTTACAAAAGAAGTAATATTTTAATAATTAATAGTTGTTTTAAATATTATTTTATCTATTTGTCATCATTTTAAATAAAATGTAATTCATGCAAATTATTATTATTATTATTATTATTTAACGAAGGAATGTAAAATTTGTAATGTTAATTTTTCCATTTTTAAATTATTAGCAAATGAGGCAGAAATTTAAGTTCATACGAATAAATAAATATTTTATAATTTAATTGTTTTTAAGGATTATAATTAAATATTATGAGGTAATTTATAATTTAATAAATAAATTATTTTTGTTTAATGATGTAAAGTTAGTGGGGCCTATTTAAGTACTTTTCATTGGAGTCCTTATTAATGTACTCCCATTGGAGCTATTGAGTCCTTAATAGGTACTTTTATTAAAATATTATAAATAAGTGATGTGTAAGTGAGATCCATTTAAGGAGTCTCTATTAAGGAACTACCATTGTGGATGCTCTAAGTATTTGTAGCATGTGATAAGCTGTGGTAAACTGTAAATAAGATATTCTGAACTCTTTGCTGAACTGATATAGAAGAGCTAGTGTCACTGAATTTTTGTAGCTGTTCTTCAACATATGATATGATTTATAGGAAAGGGGGTTTCAAGATATATAATGAGTTAGCAAGTATCTAGGTAACTTGTAAAATCAATGATGAATTTTAGGTACTAAAACCATTGCTTGAGGCTTATCGAATGAAACTATTTGATGTAAGATGCTGAAAATTAAATCAAGATTAGTGAGTGAACTAGTTGCTTAAGTTATGTAAGGCAAGATATCCTTGTAGGCAATGTAGTCAGGATCAAGATCGTATGTAGTATCAGTCGGCTGGTGAAGGGATGTAAACACCGGGATCATAACACGGTTTATAAGAACCCACTCAAGGGCAAACTTGTAACTTCACATATACACAAACACAAAACATTAAATTATAATACAAGAACAAAACAGCTTAAAAATCAATCACCATTAAAAACTGCATAGCTTACAAAATTAAAAACTAAATAATTATAATACAAAACAAGAACAAAATAACTTACTAAATCATAACTACTAGGTTTAAAATAAGTTTATCATCTCTACCAATGCCCTCTTCATCTCTACTAGTTCCAGCCAAATCAGAAACTGCTTAGCTTTCTTGACATTCGGAGGAACCATTCGACAAGGTTGAACATCTCTACCAGTTCCAGCCGAATGATGCTTCACTCTGTATGGACCTTCCATTAAAAAAAAAAACACACAGAATTTACACCTCACCTTTCTTGTTCCTCCTTCAATAGAAACAAGATGCTGCCATGTTGAAGCCACTACAAAAGGTTGTGTGAAAAACAGAGTTAAGGGAGGAAAAAACAAAAAAAGAGTTATGGATTATGGAGGAGGAAACAAAAACGGGTTTAGGTGAGGGAAGAGAGTGAACAAAGGCGAAAAATTCGCTGGAAAAGGGAACACAGCCGTCGTTCGTGAAACAGAGACATGGCCGTTGTTCTTTGTGCTACTGTGCTATGTGAGGAAGAAAGACGACGGCGGGTAGTTTCGGAGCTGAGAACGGAAGAATGAAAAAAGGGTGCCGTTTTTGGTTAGGGTAGTTTTGGTGAAGGTGAGAAGAGAAAGAATGAAAGAACTGGGTTATAACTTTATATAGGGAACCGGGTTTTAATTTCTGACCTGACCCGGTTCACAAAGCCCAATCCAGATTTTGCCAGCCCAGATTGTTTTTTCATTACGTTCCTGTACAGGAACTCGATCCTGACCACAAAACTCACGAAAATGACCCAGAACAAGGTCGGAGCTCACCGGCGTCGCTGTGGCACTTAGGATCGGATGATCCTACGACCCAGCACTCGTTTTTGACTACATTGCTTGTAGGTATTTGTCATCTACACTTGTTAGCCTCAGGTGGAGTGGTTGTGTTTAATTGAATAGACATAGGATGAGAAGGTGGGTCTTTCTCGAGTTCTATAGTTAAATACACACATTATCTGAAGTTTAGGATACTCTTGCATCTGAATCGAAATAAATAATTTGGAAGTAACATAAAGAGCTGTGCTCTTTTTTCCTTGACTAAGGTTTGTGGCTCTTTGACATAGTTAGTTATACAATGACTACCTGTAGGGGAAGAAATGAAAAGAATGCAGCATTGTTCTAACAACAACCAAAAATTGAAGCTCTTGGGTTCAGTGGGGTGAGCTAATCCTAACTATGTCTATCTTTTTTGTATTTGTATTTTACAATGTTAACCGGTTCCTGCATAATAGTGTGACATTTACTTCAAACAAAAGGAGTTATGTGTTGGGTGATTGGTAGTCATTGTTGCCTAGCTATCGTTATGTACCGAAAACTGTGACAGCATAAAGTAAATTTTCAAATTTGCTATGTGCATTACAACTTACAATTACAAATAAACAAACATTTGTCTGCCATGTGGGAACATAAGCATCTCATGTTCTCATTGTTTATAATCATCTCATGCTCTCTATGTTTATATGCATGTCTGGAATCCTGATAATAGGAAATAAAGCTATCATATATGTCTATATCATCTCATGTTCTCTATGTTTATGTGCATATGCTAAATATTTTTGGCAGTTTCAATTTCTAATTGGCATTTTAATATTTGGAGTTGTCTAGGAAAAAGCCGGGATGAAAAACAAAACATGGCGAAGAGGTTTCGTTTTTGTAGCAGCTAGTACCTCTCACCCAAGTTTCCATTGTCACTGAAGGACTTTAAATAGTGCAGAGGTGTTATATTTTATTGTATTTGAAAACTTTGCTCAGCTCATTATACTCCTACCTCTCCCCCTTTTTCATTTTTATTTTTCCGGTGTATCAGGCTCTTTTCGCCCTAAAATTTATCGATAGTTTTTTAACCAATGTTGTAGAATTGATTTATGATGGTGGAGTTTTAGACCCCATTGGATGTCGACTGAACTACAATAACCTCACAATCATGTGCAGTGAGCAACTGGAATAGGAGTTGCAACCTACAACCTGATTACAGTCCCTATTCCAATTTATTTTGGTTGTGCTCAATTTGTAGAACTGATATTACCAGACTTTTTCCACATGCTGCACCTCATTTCCGTTTAATCATCCTTTTCATGATTGTTGATTCAAGCTAATGAAGCACTGACGTTGTATGTGATCATAATGTCAATTTACATTAAATCAATGCAAGCTCATAATATAAAGTGTATACATTAAAGCTTCTAGCCACATTGTACCCGGAAGAAAGGGAAGGAAAAAAAAAACTAATAGCCACAGCAGCAATTGTGATAATATAAAGTATATGCACGTCTTGTAATATCAGCCACATTGTCCTGTGTTGCCAATCCCCTTCATTCTTCCATCTCGTTAAACCATTTCATTAAAATTGCCTTACTATTTTCTCCTCTAAAACGTAAGTATCCCCATCTTTGTGGTTCCCATCCTGTCAACCCAATACGAACTGAATCTTATCATCGACAATCACCATGTCCCATCATCGACAATCACCATGTCCCATAACTCCCCGCCTTTGAAGCATGCATTCAATGGTTTACTACGCCAATGGACTCTTCCCAGTTAAGAAATTGAGAAAATAAAAACTTTATACTAACAAATAATGATTTGGTCTAGATGTGCATGTAATATCATTGTATCAACCATTAATTTGTTTATCAATGGTAAATATTACCCTGTCTACTATATAAAGTGAATTGTTTATTTTAAAGGAACGTTGTCCTTGTATTTGGAATTTTTCAAAAGTTGTTTGTAGAAGTAAAAAAAATCTTCAATCTACCCTAGGTTAAATTTCAAAGTTGATGTGATAGTCCTTGGTCGCATTAAGGTTTCCGCTTGGTAGATATTTCAAAATTTATTTAAGTTGCGCAAGTAGACCAATCTATGGTAGATCAAATAGCCTAGAAGCTACCGTGAGGATGGTCAAATAATTTTTTTCTTTCAAACAAACTTTTTCAAAATTATTTAATACATAGTTTTTAAAAATAAAGGTCAAGATAATCAAATACAAACTTTTTTAGTAGCAGGTTCAAAAGGCAATTTATGGATTTGAGTATTGCTGGGTGAGTCGAGGGTTCATCTGCATCAGACCCGTTTCTTTGCTCTGGCATTAACAAAACTCTTTCAAAGATTCATGTGAAAACTACCACCACGAGGCCACTCATGAAAAAGTATATCACACACTTGAGCTCCTTCCATAACACTAACCTGTCACTTTTAACCTATGGGGAACAGACTTAATGGATTCAAAGAAAATCACAAGTATGATTTGAGAAAATCAGAACAAAAAAAATACTATGATATGTTTATTTCCTCAGTTGATAAATATGCAAAAGAAAAAACTACTCTTCGTCTTCAAGGATCTAAAGTACAGTGATAATACAAGGGTAAGTAACAAAACAGAAGTGATTGCTTGGCGGAACTTAGAAACCAAAGAAGCCAAGCTCACTGGCTCTTTCCTTCTCAAATGTTTCAAAGTACTGATAGATGATTGTTACTGCAAGCAAAATCCCTGTCCCTGAACCTATTGCTCCCATAAAATCTGCCAACACTGTCAGGGCACCAATACAAATGCCTCCAAATGCTGCAGCAGTGGGGATGTATCGGTTTAGCTCTTTCTGCAAGTTCGATTCACGGTGTCCAGGCATCACCATTTGTTGTTCCTGCAAATTCAAAAACATGTATCAGTTGAAATTTAAAGACCTAGCATAGCAGATACTACACAGTACACACTCGGGTGAACTTCTTAATACAAAGATGAGATTTCCATATAATAAAACAGTTCCCAGCAACAAACTCAGTTTCAAAATCGAAGTTACACAAACTTGACCTAACTCTGAACCAACATTGAAAACTTCATCAAACAACAAAGAAAAGTGGCATAGAGGAAGAAGATATTGTTGCATACACTATGGATAAATAAACAGACATATTGGTTTTTTACTTTAAGGATCCCAAGAAAAATTTGGAACAGAACTCAAATCAGTAAAAGTTAAAGCCGTTAACTAGTGCCTGTTCTAAACCAACCAACTCATATGTTTCCTATTTGGAATACTCCTGACAAAGCATATATGAGATAACTTGCAGGAACATGTTTAACTGCAGCAATAATGACAGACTGTAACTAGTCATGCACCTCCAGCGGACCAGTCAGTGGCCCAGCACTGGCCCGGCTACAAGTCTACTAGCCTTTAAAGTTAAATTATAAACTTACACCAGTCTGAAGTTTTTTAACCCAAATTACTATTGGTTTCTAAGGAATGCTTAAAACCCAAGTCTGGGTAATATTTCGCTTCATGTAAGTGTTGTATCACATCAACAGGGAAGCAAATTCCACTGGCTAAAAGCATCATGTATGACCCTGCTTATAACCAGCTGAACCTTCTCTAATAATTAAAAGTACAAATATTTGAGACAACAGGCTCATTAGTCATTATATTGCAAATGCATTATAGGTTGGGGAAAAAATAATGGCAAGTTGAAAAAATAATTGCTTAGTATACCTTCAATTGCTTTGCAACATCCCTAGCAGATGAACCAGAGACCTCAATCCAAGTTTTAGAGAACAAGGCACATGCAGATAGCATAAACACAAGATAGAACAAAGCATGGAAAGGATTGGCTGCCATATCAGCTAAACTGCAAAACATTGGCAGCAAAAGAATTGGATTTATCAAATCATATAGAGACAAACTATTTATATAAATAAATGGTGGAAGCTTTATACTAAATTAGTATACAGTAAAAGGCATGTGGATTATCATAAGTATAATTTGGAGCATGTCTCTTACCTGGAAGGCGCAGTGATATAGTATGCAATACCACCAACGGGAATTGAGTGACCACCTCCATATTCAGATTCCTTCCATTTCCCCAACAGATTTACAATGAAGTTTCCACTGTACTTACGGTGGAGAAGCTGAACAATTACAGTAAGATTAGACTGTTACAACATAAAAACCAAAGATGCTAAGTCCAACCTATCATAAAACTATTATTACCTGGGAGATAAAGTAGAGATTGGAAACAAGGGCAGACTGAAGAATAATGGGCATGTTGGAGGTATAGAACAGTTTGATTGGATACGAACCCTGCTGTCCACGAGCATTCTTTGACCTTACAGGCAAAACCACACGGAAACCTTGGAAGTATATCACAATTAGGAAGATCAAGACAGTAGCAAGAAGATTTGTCACATTGGGAAGATTCTGCCGGTAAAATGCCTCACGAAGAGCACGAACCTTGTCTGTTCTAGTTATCAACAAATGGAACAGAGCAATAACAGCACCTTCAAACTCAGCTCCACGTCCACTGTTAATGGTGGTGGGACTAAATGCCTTCCATATAATGTTTTCACTGTAAAGTAACAAGAGAAATTCTTCTAAGTTTTAGATAAAAGGTAAGATGCCCTGGTGGTTAATAATTGCTACAAGACAGCAAGAATTTCAAAGACTAAAGCTGGATATATTTTATTAGCAGAGACTAAACACCTACCAGATATTAGTCGCTATGAATAGGGAAATTCCCGAACCTAGACCATATCCTTTTTGAAGAAGCTCATCTAAACATATCATAATAATACCCGCAAAAAAGAGCTGGACAATGATGAGGATAGCATTTCCGACTCCAAGTTGGCCCACACTACCATACATCCCTGAAAGAACATAGGCAACTGCCTCTCCGACAGCTATCAAAATACCAAGTAGCTTCTGTGCTCCATTTCTGCCATAGAAAAGGTATTTAAATCAATATGCAGTTTATAACACGACCTGCCACCCTAAATAGTGTAAACCTCATAAAGACAACATCAGATACAACATGACATGTACCAAATAAATTATATCTTATACCTCTTTAAATGAAGGAATGCATGTCGAATAGACAACCACTGCTAGAAGAAGTACGAGAGACTAAGTATGATTTTATCAATCGATTTCTGATTTTAAAAGTCTATTCATAGACTAAAGCTCTAACTAGAACCTAATGTAAACACATAACTGATTCTGTTGAATAGATTCAATTGAGCATGCTCAGCAATCATGTGATCGCTGTAACAAGTAAACTACACCTGACTCAACTAGATATAACAGCAATAAACCATACACACGTGTGACAGATATAAGATGTAAAACCGGCTAAAACTACTGACGTTGGGTGAGGAAATATAAGATGTTCATTAAATAGTAAAAGTTATACAAAGAAAGACACTTACAAAAGGGCCCGATCCTCTCGCACATTGTTGTCCACTTCAATGATCTTTGATCCAGCCAAAAGCTGCATGACGAGCCCAGAAGTGACAATAGGAGTGATTCCAAGCTCCATGACAGTTCCACGGTTTGAAGCAAGGATAACACGCATCCAATAGAACGGATCTGCACCTGTTGTCGAGTGTATCCCATATAGAGGAAGCTGACTACAGACCAAGAAAATGAAAAGAGAGATCACAGTATATATGACCTTCTCTCTAAATGGTACTTTCCTGTCAGCAGTCTGAACTTCAGGAAGGAATGACAGAAACGGTCTTACTAAGTGAAGCACCCTAAACCCACCACCCATCTTATCAAACTATGTCAATTCAACCTGCAACACACATCAAAATTCAAAATTCATACATTTAAGACCCAGTTATTTCAGATTTTTCATTGAAATCTTATTTTATTGAACTGAAAAACATCAATTTCCGATGTAAAGTTCCTCAGATGAATGAACTGAAAAATTTTCAAGACACTGATTTAACCTTAATAGCTACATGCACTGAATTAAATTAACACAACGTAATCAAACCAATCTAATATGGATTTATTCATCAGATTATTCAGACTAAATAATGGAACTAAACAATATAATCGCATGCAATATAGGTAGATCTGGTTTCAAACATTCAAGAGCAAAAAAAAAAATGAAACCCTAATTTGCACATGCAGAGAGATAAATAAAAATTGAGAAAGATAGAGAAAAAGAAAACCTGAAAGAAATTAGCAGAACGGGAAGAAGACGAAGATCCCGGTGAATGGAGAGATATAAGAAATAGTCCCTCCTTTTCCTTTTAATTGTAGTCAACTGTTATAGAAGAAGAAAAAAACTGAGTAGGAAATTATATTAATTAAAATTAAATATGAAACAAAAATTAAAAAGGAAATTTTTTCTATCCCGAAAGAAAAAAAAAACTTTTATACTATATACAGAAAAAAAAAATGTATTTTCTTACTATAATATAAAGAGAATACATGATTTTGCGCTGACTTTTTCACTTTTTATTAAACTCTTAAACAAATTTAACTATAAGAACATTATTTTGTTGATATCATTTGAACAGATAAAAATTTATCTTATATTTATTTTATTGTTGGTATTATTAAAAAATATAAGTATTGTTATGAATATTATAAATGAATATCCATATAGCAATTGCGTTATTGGGTCATGCTATTAACTTATTAGGTCATATTGTGTTTGCTCTCCAAGTCATTGTATTTCTCTATAAATAGAGCTTATATGTAACCTAATTGTACATCACAAAAGAATAATATAATCCTCTTTCTTCTCTCTATTCTCTATTCTTCTCTTTAATCTTGTTCTTGCTCTTCTTATTCTAATAGTTTTATAACACGTTATCAGCACGAGTCTCTAACCAACAGAGGTATGTAATTCTTTTTAATCTATTTTTATTCAAATAAGTTTTAATTTTTGTATCGATGATTATAGACTATACTATTACAATTCCATCAATTGGAATCAGTTTCTTATAGATATACATTAAACCACTATTACGTGAATTGTCTTATATTATTGTGCTTATTTATTCCATATGTATTCATGAATTATTGTATAAGGATTGATCTCATATTATAAAATTAAAGAGATCTATTGTGTAGTTCTTGAAGAACTCAATATTTTCTATATGAATTCCCGATGAATTCAAAAGTGTTGTTCGTGAAGAACTCAATATTTTTTTTGTGAATTATGGATAAATTCATCAAAAGAGCTGCATCCCTAAAGGATGATTTAGAAAATTAATCTTATTGTTTAAATTTGTTGTATAGTTCCTGAAGAACTTAAACAACTCGGTTTTAATTTTTTTTCCATGAATTCATGAAGAATTCAGTAGTGATACATCCATGAAGGATCATATAAATAACAGATTATATATGTTATATATTTCTCGAAAAACTTAAAAATCAACCAATTTTATTCTCTATGAATTCTTGAAGAATTCAATAGTGATGCATGGATTGCACAAATAATTGATTTGATTGTAGGAATTTTTAATTGATTAATTATTTATTTAGAGTTATTTTAATTACTATTAATTTTATTAATAATTATAATCAATTGGTTTTCCTTTTGACCAAGTCTCATGCACGTTTTTTTAATTACACTGCCTGGTTACATAACTGTTGCTATTTACTTGGCATGTCAATGCTAATAACTTGCATTGGTTGGTTTCAATTAAAACGGGGATATATGTATTGGTTTGGTGCACTGCCCAGGGAGAGAACAATAGGTTGTAGATGTATATATCCTCTCCATTTTTTACTTCTTCAATTTGTTCAATAATAACAATTAACAAATATAAATCAAGTTCCCACGAGCATCCAAATGGTGGTTCATGAGACCTTGCTAATTCACGTGCGGTGCTAGCAAGAAGTGACTGTTGTATCCTGGAGGGTATTAGAGCTATGAGACCTACTGCATCGGATAATTTATTCGGGGTGGCGAAATACTCTTAAGACCAGTGCATTTTGCACGCCTCAGTCAATAATCGATAAGTTTTTTATTCTCTACTTAATTTAACGAAGAGTCATATATATTTATGCTATTATTTCTTTTGATTTATTAATTTATAATAATTATATGTCTAATTTTTCCAACAGTTGGATCCAAATTTAGGCGATCACCTTCATGAGGGTATACTAAGAGAGGAGGAGAAGAAAAAAGTTGTTGGCATGACAAAGAGTTTGGCCTTGCCTAGGAATATTCAATTGAAGGAAAAAAAAATCAAGAAAGTTTGAAGAATATAACAAGTGTACAGTGCATGTTCTAAATATAGAAAGTCTATAAGAGGTGACAAGACAGAGATACAACACTTGGTTGCGGAGTTGGAGAAGCATAAATATGTTTATTTCACCGGAACAAACTGTGAGGATACCACACTTGAAGACATATTGTTTTCCCATCCCGAATCTATTAACTTTCTTAACACTTTTCCGACCGTTTTTATCATGGACTCCACTTATAAAACCAACTTGAGATAGTTTGTGTTACCTCTACCAATAAGACATATTCTATTGCTTTTGCTTTTCTTGCCTCTGAAAAAGATGGAAGTTTTACTTGGGTTCTAGAGACGTCAGTTGGTCTTTTGAACTCAAAACTCAATATGCCTAGGGTGATTGTCACTAACAGGGGCACTGCTCTCATGAATTTTGTTGCCAAAGTTCTCCCTGAAACTGCCGCTTTACTCTGTCATTTTCATATTGAGAGAAATGTAAGAGTTAAATGCATCACAAACAGATGAGTCAAACCGAAGTCGAGGGATGTAAAAGTTGATGAAAAAGATAAAGAAGTGAAGGAGGTGAAGGCAAGTGGCATAGTTAACAACATCATGAGAGCTTGGGACAACGTCGTTGAGTCCATGTATCGCTCTACAACTTAGTAAGCATCTACAATAGGAACGGCTCTAACTCTTCGAGCTAAACATCCTAACATATAAAATAACTTATGTAAACATTGACTCTAAAGTTTTCTACCTATAGGTGAAATCTCAACAACACTAAAAAAATATGATCAACTTCAATATTTTTGAAAACTTAACTAAATATTTTTCAACGTAAGATTCATCCCAAAATCCTTGAAATTACTCCAAGTCGTCTCATGATCATAAAGTTGACAAAAGTAACCCTAGAGAACTCTTTCTCATCAAAATATTTTCTTTCGAACATTTAACTGCTCAAAACATTTTGTTCTCAAGAAAAATATCAAAATAGCAGGGTTTCTAAAATATTTTCAAATACTTATGGGAGAACATACTGATTTCAAAATACTTTTCATGTCTAAAAGAATCTCCAAAATATTTTCCATTTTGAAACATTTTTTCAAAACATCTTTTGAAACATCCTCTCATGGCCATCAAGTTGACAAAGCAACTCTGGAGAACTCTTTCTAATTGAAATTTTTTCTTTCAAACATTTAATTGCTCAAAACATTATGTTATCAAGACAAATCTCAAAATAACAGTGTTTCTAAAATGTTTTCAAATACTTCGGCGACACTGAATAAGATAACACTTTTCCTTAAAATCACCCAAAGACTATTTTCTCGAATACTTTTTAAGTCTTCCAAGTGAACTTAAATATTTCAAAACACTTGATAAAATAATTTTAATGTCTAGATAAATCTCCAAAATATTTTCCACATTGAAACATCTCTTCAAAGCTATAAGGAAACAAAAATAAATTGATTATGACGAATTTCGACCAAGTCTCATTTTTGTTTACATTGTTTGGCAAATAATTTGGCGCAGTCAACCTAACACAATATTTTCACTAGACAGCTTCTCAAGCATTTAAAATTCGAACTCTGATAGTCTTAGATGTCACGTTCTACGCTAGCTCAGACACCATTTATTTTCAAAAATTTACACTAAATTCGTTCGGTGTCGGAACGTCGTGAACCATGGGTCCAATTTGAATGTCTCAACGAGACGAATATTTCCCTATTTCAACAATTTAAAAATGACGAAAATTTCCCTCAAAGTCGCAGCCATTTTAACCCGACAATATTTTTCGAAAACCAATTTGTTCAATCAACTCATTTATTCGTCTAAAATATAAATATCAAATAAAATTCACATTTAGGAAATCCGAAAACTTTAAAAATACCTCATCTTAAATTTTCTTGCAGCAATCTATACTCATACGAACTCACCCAACAACATAACATCAATCGAGAAAATTGAAGTTCAACACCCTTACCCTTAAAATACTCAAACACGCATAATCACTCTATGCATGATCATTGCTTAACTTGTTGTGAATTAACTTATTGAGAAGTTGAGATTGCTTTTACTTATTTATTTATTGTTGTTGAGATTTAACTTATTGAGAAATTAATGATGCAAGGAAGATGCTCATCACTCTTCTCATGATAATTGCTTAAGTTATTGTGTAATGCGAGTTTTAGCCTGGATTGCCTTTCATTGCTTTGCCTTGAATTACTTTCATTGATTACCATTCTTTTGTCATACTCGAATGATTTCTTATATTATGACTCGTAAAAACGGACATTTGAAATCGCGGACATCATTGCCCGAATTGAAGTAGTTCATTGACCACTATATTCTGTAGATGTTTATGGATATGGTCTGCTTCATTGGTTCGAATTGAAAACATAACAATTTAGCAGTCAATCTTAATTCTATTTTGGTTCAACTTGCAAGCTATGGTTTGGTGTTCATATTCTTCTACACGTGAATTAGTGTTTGGAACTTATTTCTTGTTCATGATTATAAGTTAGGAGGCATGCTTGAGTAGTGTAGTGGATGTCCTTGGTTTATCTAACTGGGCAGTAAGGTGCAGAGCAAATTGTCCATTTTTTTCAATGTATGCCTGATGGTCTGCCCTCTATTGCTCATTAATATAAAGTTTCATTGAAATTTGGCATCTTTCTGCTTATGCCTTACATATTATGTTTCTTATTTTGAAGTTATTTTTTGTCATGTATTGTTTCAATATCTATTTTCTATTTCTGTTACAAGACATTTGAGGAGGATTGAAGATGGAAATGCAATTTTGGTGTATTACAACTTCACAAGACAGTGGGTGAGACGGTGAGGTTGGATAAATTTCTGCGGTCTAGGAATGGAAACCTGACATTTGAAGTCTTTTTTTTAGGATGCACCAAGATGTATGTTTTTCGCATATATGAGGGAGTAATAAATTATAGTACATTATGATTTTCGCACATATAAGATGTTAATGAAACCAAATGAAGAGACATAGTATTCTCCATCAAACCTTTGTGAAGAGTAGTTTGTCAAGGAAAATATTGAGCATTCCTCCATCGAGGCGAGAACTGTCCTCTATAGCCTGCAATTCTTGCAATATTTTCAAGGATTTCTTTAATATTCAATGGGTAAAACTCATTGGTACTAACTATTGTTTTGTAAGAACACAAAAACACCCTAAAACCAACTAGTTGCTAATTTTCAAATGTCAGTGAGAACCTTCGCGTCTATGGTAAATATTAAATTGGAACTCGCGTCTATCAAAATAGAATATTCCAAGTGATTAAAACGTTGAAAAACCTTGAGGACTGCTGAAACGGATCATAAAATTCTGCATATATTATGTTCAGCATTAGAAAATGGAAGATTTTGTATTGATACGAGTTTAAGTGAAGCTTGAATGGATAAACATCTTTGGTTAAGAAGCTCTAATCTTGAACTAGGCTCGTTTAATGCAGAAGAAATATCTATTGATGTTTTCAAGCATATATTCTCTTTGCGTTCCATGTTGATTAGAAGATTTAATGTTTGCTTTTGAAAATGATTATTAGTTTGGCTTTTGAGTATTGAGAAATGATAAGATTTCAATATAATGTTTTGTCTAATGAAGAAGGGTTATATATCAAAGATATTATCAGTAGCCAAAGGACATAAATTAAGAAATTGTCTTTAAGGATAAAGGATTCAACCTTCAAGTTTAGTCAAAATCGAACAAGACATAATTCGATTTTAACCACCAAAAAGTTTGGAGTTTAACTTTTTTGGATAAATAATGAAGAAGATTTGCCTTGTGATGAAAAATTCTCCCATTTCGCTTCTTCCATATGATGAAAAACACACAGATCTAGATAATATTACAAGCCATGTGAGAATATCTGGAAAACCCGTTGGCCCACCGAACTGTAACAAACGATCTTTTAAAGTACCGTGAAGAGTCAATGATAAACTTAGCCAACCATAAATCAGAGGTCATAGCCGACCAAACAAGTCACATTTAAAAAATAGATGATCTCTATCTTTCAAATTACCATAATTAGCCAAACAATGACTATCTGTATTAACCAAAATATGCCACCTAAGCAAGTTTTTCTTGCAACAGTGTGTTTGGAATGGGAACGATGCTAGAGGCATTAGGCCTAGAGTCTACACTGATGGGGAAGAAAACGTTGCAACGTTTAATTACTTGAAGAATTGTGGTATTGACTCTACTGCTACAGAAGAGCCTTTCATCAAGGTGATGTCTAAGGCCAAGAAAAAGACGGTTCAAAAGGGTTTTCATATTCATAATACCCGTTCTAGGGGTAAGTTACCTAGTTTGTTTCTCTCTTGCTCTTTCTTTTTGTCCTTTTGGTTTGTTTTTGCCTTTTTTTGTTGTTTCTTCTCTTTATGGGTTTGACTTTTGTCCCCATTTTTGCTTTGCTTTTATCGTTTGAGAAGGTTTTGATTTTTGTCCCCCCTCTCTATTTGTTTTTCTTTCTGTTATCATATTTATATATATCTAGGGTGTTGTAGCTGGTTTACCATCTGCTTCCCATTTGCTTAAAAAAAAAAATCCTTTGTTGGAATTCGATTCAGAAACAGATGTTAGACAAAAATGTTGACTTTGAGTGGAATCGCTTTGAGCAACAACACATTATTATAACCCTCATTAAAAACAACTTCAACAGCAGTCAAGGTATTATATGCACTTTTGATCACGTGTTAGATAGGATGAAGCTTCCAAACCCAACGGTCTGCCACCTCAGCTTGCAAAACAACATGAGTCAGACGATCCACACACTCCCTCACCAAGTAAACAGCCTCCTTCGCTAATTTCATGGCTCACAATCAACTCTCCAATCCAAAAAATACATTTATGCAACAATAGCTAATTTATTATCAGCCAATTCAAATAGCCTTCTAAATTGAACTTCTAAAGGGAAACTATCAAGCCACATAACCCTCCAAAGCAATGTAGTCGTCCCATCTCTCACATCTGTAGTAATATTGTCCAACAACCACCTCTCATCTAACAATTTACCCCAACTCTGAACATTTAAACCAATTAATTTCATTGTGTAAAGGTATTAAACCGTGCATGCATTAAAATTTAACATTTTTTTAAAGAAAAAACATTAAAATTTGACTTACAATATCATTTTTTTAGGGAAATTGGAATATCACTTAAAAAAATGGAGGGATTATAATTTTTCATGTATTTTTTACAAAAAAAGAAATCAAATGAAAAACTATTCTTGGTAGCTTACTCTCATCAAAATTATTTTTGATAACTAATTTGTGTTAAAAGTGATTGTTATTATGTTTAACAAACACAAAATAACTTGTATTTTCTAAAAAAATCTCTAAAAACCATTCTTTAAATTACTAAGACCATCCACAATGGTGGATGTTTCACCTATTTAACACCACATTAAATAGGCACCCCATTGTGGAGAATAATATATGGGTGGCTATGGAGAAGAGTGGCTAATGAAGTACCATCTCTCTCTTCATTTTTCATGGGTGTCATTTAATAAATCTTAATATAATAAATAAATATTGTTAAAAATGTAATGATATAAAATTATTTGTGAGACCTATTTAATAATTTATTTTAAGGTGTTGGGTTGGAGAAAAATGGTGCTTATTAAGTATTACCGTAAAATTAGTGATGTGGACATATGAAATAAATGTAAACACCTAAATTAGGGTGCTCTGTTGTGGATGATCTAAGTATCAAGTTAATTTTTGTTAATAATCTATAGCAACGGACTCTATATCCATATAAACAGGTTTCATAATTGTTAGTTTCAATTAATTAATCTATACTATATATATAAAGGAAACTATCCCTTTCAGCACTTTTGGGTTAGATTTTTCCTTCCAAAAAAACCCTCAATTTTCAATACATGTAACAAATAAATAAGAATAAGTTTAAATATTAAAACAAATGTAACAAAAATGATATAAATATATATATATATATATATATATATATATATATATATATATTTATATATGTTCAGTTTTTTCCTTTATCTTTTAAAAAGTGTAACAAACTGGATGAATATATTTATACTAACTTTTTCATTATCTCAATTATACCTTTAAACAACTTTTTCTATAATAAAGACTGTTGTTGGTGTCATTAAAAAAAATTTAGATTATATTTTTTTTGTTATATTGTTTGTGTCATTGAAATAAATAATCATGATTAGTTTAGTTTGTTATAACTTTTATATTTTAGGTTTAATCAAAATCAAAATTTTATAATAAAAAAAACACCGTTCATAATTTTCAAACATTAGCGCAATAAAAAGAGCGGAAAGACGGGCACGTAGTAAATTATAGAGTAAATGATAGTTGCCTTGTTTAAAATATGTTTGAATTACTTGTTCAAAAAAAGTTATGATTGAATTATACTATCCTCCATTTTTATGTTAAAATGTACACTCTTCTCTTCTCTTGTGCAAAACATATTAGGAAGAATTACACATCTTTTCCGTGAGATAAGTTTGAATTGTATTTTCCTCATCTCTTATGTTAAAATCTACACTTTCCTTTCTTAATATTTTTTTATTTCTAATAATCTAGCAACAAAATTCTAATATGTAAAATGCAAAGAAAAATGGTATTGCGGCTCAATTTTCATACAATCAAAACTCAAATGCATATTTTTCTATATTTTGATTCACACTATCATTAAAATATAGTTTTAAGCTCTATTATAAAATATAATTAACACAAAATAAAATTAAAATATGTGAAAAAATACTAAAGTTGATAAAATATCTATTTAAAAATGATTTTTAAATCGTAAATTATAAATTAAGAGACTATAGCTGATAGAATATCGCTATTTAAAAAAGAATTTTACAC
>Ga0228710_1005172_pt1 | contig 20337 bp, 7 predicted proteins | sample MedpolnodulmetaG_FD_177995 | JGI IMG/M metagenome (GOLD analysis project Ga0228710, IMG submission 177995) | Root nodule microbial communities from Medicago polymorpha collected in Santa Monica, California, United States - pink nodules | ecosystem: Host-associated > Plants > Roots > Nodule... | reverse complement strand
TGTTGTTTTTTTTTTTTTTTTTTTTATATTTTGTTTTTTTTTTTTTTTTTTTTTTTTTTTTTTTTTTTTTTTTTTTTTTTTTTTTGTTGTTGTTGAAGCCAATAATAATAATATTATTTTTTTTGTATGCAATCACCAAAAATGGTTTAGAGAGATAGACATTGTTCAATTAGGGCTTGCTTGGTTGCCCTTCAAATTAAAACGGCTTGTTAGTTAGTTTGCCACTTTGTCCTCGGCATCTCGTGTAGACCCTTGATTGATTGAGAGCTTTGTAGCACCGAGGCTTCTGGCTTAAGGAGTGTCTAGTGTCGGACATGTGGTTGTGTCTGACACCAACACATGTGGTTATATTCTATTAATCTATTTTCTCAAATTATTATTAGTGTCGTGTCCAATGTACGTGTCTCTGTTAGTGCCATGGTTGAATTAAACGTGTAAAAGATGATTGTAATTAGGTTTGGATTATGTGGAGATAAGTGTTTAGATGTTTGGGTAACCTTAGGTTGATGTTTCTGGACAATTTGGGTGCGTTTGGGGTCAAAATCAGAGCCGAAGAAGCTCCCATGGTGAAAAATCGCAAAATCTTCGATTTCTGCACAGCCTGTGCACTAAGCACGACCGTAGTTGATTTGTGTGCCACAATGTTTTTATGTATCTTCAAGAGGACTTATAGGTGATGCAGTTTGTTTAACATATTATTAATTTGAAAACTGTGTTTGTTGAGACTATTTGTTATGTAGGGAACATAGACTTTTGCGTAGTTAATTATTCATATTTAATTATTCACAGATGTTTTCTAGGTTTGTTTGTTAATAGAATTAGAGTACCTACCTAAAAGGAGTACTCTTGGTTACTGTTCTACATCAGCAAAATTATAAAAAAAATTGCTCTTTTCCCGCTTTATTAAGAGGGCCAATTTGAATCCTCCCCCCGGTATTCAAAAGGAGAGAAAGTTGAATTCTACCTAATCTTTGATATCCTTTTGTTCAGGTTTGTCCCGTTTGTGCATCGAGGGTGGGGCTTGATATGATTGCACACATTGCCCTGCAACATGGAAGCATACTTAAGATATCCTTTTCTCTCGGTTAATATTTATTTCTGCCAACTCTTACATGGTCTTGAATACTGTCCGGTCTTTCAAATTAATCCTGGTTCCTTATTTTAGCATTTTGAGATATGTAGCATAAAATGAAATCAATTATCTTTAACCCAGCCCTTACATGCTCTTGTATGCTTTTGTTAAGGTTAATCAAGTGACTCTTGCACGCTCTTGTATACTCTCATGTCTTTCAAATTTCATGTTAATCCTGGATAAGTATAATGTTTTCTAAATGTAAATGGATTACTGGTAAAAGGATATCTGTGTAAAATCTAGTCAAATACACCACTAATGTGTTTTTTTTAATCTTATATATTCTACCCTTTATTGTTGTACTTTTCAGATGTACATGATTATGTATGCAAAGAAAGATTAAAGTTTTGTAACCAATTACACCATAACATTGACATTAGAAGTTTTTTCCGGTTTAATTATATCGTAGAATTATCTTGTTATTTCATTGTTATGTCTAGAGAAATGCTAGGGTCACACACACACTCTAACGCACTTTGTTGGCGTGTGTAACCCTGCATTGGAGAGTGTGTTTCCGGTTTAATTATATCGTAGAATTATCTTGTTATTTCAGTATTATGTCCATATTAACATCAGGGTGGTAGTGGTACATTGTATACAATAAATTGAATTCTTTAACTAGTGAATACGTGCAGCGAAAGAGGAAATCAAGGAAAGGTGGATCTTATTCAACATTGTCTTTATTGAGGAAGGAGCTGCGAGAAGGAAATTTGCAATCCCTTTTGGGCGGGTCTTCACGTATAGTGTCATCGTCAAATGTAGCAGCCGATCCATTGTTATCGTCTTTTATATTGCCCGTAGCTGATGAATTTTCTAGTTCTCAGAGTCAACCTAACTTTCTTACTGGGACAAGGCAATCCAGAAAAAGCTCAGACGAGACTCTATCGAAAAAGTATGTCTATTTCATTTGTCAATTTTCTTTTTTTTAACGAAAAAAAGTCTCCACTTGTCCACTATATCTTCGAGAAAATATGCTTATTTTTGCTAGTATTCCTGAATGTGGTGGTGATGTCACATTGTTCTCTTCTGCTGCTTTTCATGCAATATTGCTTTTGATAATTTGGACTCATGTTTGACGTTGAAGAAATGGTATTGTTCTTGTTCAAAATCAAATAATGCAAATTTTATGTAGCATGGCTTGTGTTTTGTTGAGATTATAAGAACACTAACGTAGGTCTGCAAGTAATCTAGTTATTGCACCTTGCATAAGTTTTTTTCACCACTGGATCTGCAAGTACCATCTCATTTGATGATACACCATCCACACCAAATTTTCCTGTCTTTCTCCCACTACTTTCATCTATTTTAAAAATGTTGAATGAAAGGGAATTAAAGGGAAACTCTACATCAAAAGCACATCCTTTGGCGACACAAAGGAAACAAGAAACAAAATACGAGTTGACTTCTTTCCATCCTAGAAACGAAACATGAATAGGAACGAAATCAAAATCAACAATAACATGATTATCATCAAATGGAAGTGAACATAGAACACGATCATCATCAAAAACGAACCTGGAGTTATGATGGGTGACACCAATAGAATTTGAGAGCAGAGACGTGAGTGGAGGTGACCGTGTTTGAGCGGGAAGGTGACTCACTGAGGGTGAGGCTGAGCATGAGAGGTGTGATTGGAGTTCCTAACTTACGGTTCCATTGCTCTTATTTGCCCATTTTGTTCACTTCGATGTGTCCATGTTGCAGCAACAGAGGCAGGAGTTTTAGATTCCTGGTGTTGGTGCCGTCTTGTGGTGGTGGGTACTGTAACAGGAGGGAGAGGGGGAAATTTAGCGTGAAAGGCTTACAATAAATTTAGTGAGATTGATTGATCCAACCGAAAATAAATGTTGTGCACCATACATAACCTATTTAACTATTGCACGGTAGAATTCTCCTTACCACTAATGCAATGGTCACTGTGATTACTTATAATTTTATTGGGAGATTTGTTTGTAAATTGTGTGTCTTACAATGGTTTCTGTACCTCCAAAGATGAAGACAGTATAGAATATCACATGACCACTGTCCCTGAAAATATACAAGTACTTGCAAATTGCAATACATGACCATTTTGCCTACATCCCCAAAGCTAGGTTTTCATATCAATCTTTTCGTGATATGCTGAGGTAGGTTGTCTGATACAAATGTTTTGAAAAGCTAAATAAATACCCAAGAATATCATACATTTTAGCAGGTAAAACATGTTGGACAGTTACTGTACATTGTAGACAAATATGTTAAATAGACCATTTTGGTGTATTTGAACTGTCTCCATCACCCATTCATAATAAAAGGAGTGATTTTCCGGATCTGAAACTTTCTTTGGTGCTGCATACTGTACAACCACTGTAGATTCGTTAGATACAGGTGCAGTGTTGGACTTAGATCCAATGATTCTGCAGTGTTAGTGATGTGCGCAGCACTCCAGAGGATCAGATTCGTGCTTTTAGCACTTGGTTCCTCTCCATCAGTCCAAGAGAGAGAAAGTAATAAGAAAATGTGAAAGAGAGAAAGAGTGTGTGCGTGAATTCATGAGAGAGATGAGGTTGGATAGTGAGGAACGTACCCGTGCTTTTACTGCTTTTAACAGTACATCTTGCCAGATGAAATTACCTGAGATGGTTTTCTTCCTCCCTATCCTGTTCCCTCTCACACCCACCACGACTACATTTTTGTATGTAGGTGGGGATGTGGTGTTACTTTTGGCTTGCTTGCTGTATGTGTGTGTGTGTGTCTGCTGCATGTTGCTTGTCTCATGTCTGATCTACTTATTTTTTTTATAGATAAAATTTTCAGTTACTGCTTAAAAGGATGAGGGTTGATCACTTTATTCATTGGATTAATTGTCTTTTTTCAGAGAGGTGGAAATGACAATACTTAGTTTGCACCTCTAATTCCATCCTTATGTTGTTGTCATAGTGCATTTTGGAATTATTTATAGCTTCCGATATTCAACAATTGCACCTTTTATCTGCTTGTTTTAAACATAATATTTTATGCCATTAAAAACAATGTCATATCTGTGCTGTTTAAATGAATCTAAGTGCCTTCTTGCAAAAGAATGAGTTGTTGTTCCTTGCCAACGGCATGTTTTCAGACAGCATACATCAAGCAATGCATTCTTAACTGTCTCCTTGTACCTTCTAGTTTTAATCATATTATTTTTGTTCAGAAATGTGGAGACGCCTACCTTGTCAGTCAAGGATAAGGAAGAAAAGGAAAAAAGATGTGAGTTTGTTCAAGGACTATTGCTGTCCACTTTCCTTGATGACATTTTATAAAAGAAATTCATCTGTGATGACTGCTGGTTGCTGCAGTGGTGACGAGCTTCTTCAATCACACGCGATCCCTACAATCTATGGTATGCCCTAGTGAAGTTGTGAATGTATTTGATCGTTGTGAAATAAGATGTGGAGAATGAATGTAATTTATGTTGCATGTGAACTGAAGTTTCAAGTTCAAATGTTTCATTTTATCCTTTAATTTCAGACCATAAATATTGATTGAAAATAGAGCAAGTTACTTTCCTACTGTACATGACATTTACATTTGTGTGTGTTGGGATTATTTTGTGATATTCATTTGAAAAGACTCCATAAACCTCGGGAGAGTGTTGAGTACTTGAGTTATGCTAATGAGGGTGAATGTTACATTTGACGAACAGCTTTGTGCAAGACACGTGCTGATAAATCACATCTTAGTCTAATAGTATTTTAATAAACCTAATTTAATTTATAACATGTCTTTGTTTTGTTTTTTTTATAAGCAAATATCGTCATTTTGTTTGTGTCATCTTGAAAATGGTTTGATGAACCAACAACATAATATCTTGTTTTTCACACACCGAATAATACTAATATCTGTATTTTGTGTGTGAGAGATTAAGATTCTGAGTACATGGGTTTGAGTTTGACTTTTGAATTCATGTAATTAAAAAAAGAGAAAATATCTCTTTTTGTCTCTGTAATATTAGTGAATTCTAGTTTTAGTCCCTGTAAAAAATAGATTTAGATTCGGTTCATGTAATTTCAGATTCTTCCACTTTTGGTCCCTCATTCCACCACGTCAGTAGAATCTGCATACATGACACGTAAAATGAGGGATCAAAAGTGGGAGGAATCTGAAATTACAGGGACGTAATTTATGCAGATTATGCTGACGTGATGAAAGGAGGGACCAAAAGTGGAAGAATCTGAAATTACAGGGACATAATCTAAATCTTTTTTTCAAAGGGACTAAACCCGAAATTCGCTAATATTACAGGGACGAAAAGAGGCATTTATCCTTTAAAAAAAGAGTCGTGTTAACCAGTGACCCCGGGGCATGTTAACTAGTGACCCCGGGGCATTGGTTAAGGAAACAAAAAAAGAAAGTTTTAAATTAAAAGTAATACTTATAATTTTTAATGAGTTGATTGCACAAGTTTTAATGCGATGTTACTATATTTGTTTCCTTAACCAGTGTCCCGGGGTATAAATTAACATTTTTTAAAAAAAAAAATCACTTTATCTTCATCTCTTCCGCATATAACCTTGAAGATTAGTCTATGACTACATTGAAAATAGAGATTGTCCTAAAAATATAATAATTATAAGAGCTTGTCTAAAATGTAAAATATATTGTATATGTTAAAACAATTAAAAAGTGAAATTTTTTTATTGAAAAACGACAATTATTTATTAAAAATTTATATATCTAATATTAAACATACAAGTTTTAAAGTAAATTTATTTTTAATTTTTTTTTAAGATGTGCAAATTTGCATATGATTGAAAAATTCTGATAATAATTTGGTGAGAAATATGCTAATCATTATTATCTATAAAAATATTAATTTGTTTATGAGATGCCATCTCAAGGGGTAGCCAAGGCTGCCCCATAGACGCACTACCCTCATTGATCATGACCATCTCACAGTTTAAAAAGTGCTTATAGATGAACTATCCATCAAGATCATGACAGAGACAATAAGATTTAAATCCTCACTTTTGTAAGGTATGAGCTGTATTTTTACGTATTGGACCATTTTTGTTTATTCTTGAGAATTATATCGAGCAAAAAATGATACTGTATGAATTTGCTATATAAATTTGTTCATATGTTAACTCCTTGATTTCGAAAAAAAATTATTTTTTAATAAAAGTTAATTCTAATAGCTTTTTATTTTACAGCCAAAAATGAATTTTTGTTTTTGTTTTGAAAATTCCAAACAAACGTTCAAAAATAAGAAAAGCGATTTTTATTTTTTATTAAAAAAACATATTTTACTTAAAAAAATTAAACAAACGCGCTCAATATCTTGAGATGCACAGTTGACTTAGAAAAATTATGATGCATCCTTGTTCAAACCTTTTGGATTATTATTTGGGATTTTCATTTCTCAAAGAAAAACGAATAAAACAAGTCAAGCAATTGCTGAAGAAGCCATTTGCCACTTGACAGGGACTTTTAACTATGAAAAAAATTCTTAAAGTCGGTTTATCTATGAGTATGATACCCTTGTTTCTCCAACCAAATGTACCAACCGACGAAGTTGTTTCTTCCGGGGACCGAAATAAAAAAAATAGAATAAAAACTTATCTCAAATTATACAATTTTACTGGACCGCTTTCTGGTCCAAAGGATTATATTATTTCACGAATCCAATCCATTTGTACATCACTCTGCCAGTTCTATATGAGGATTTAAATAGATTCTTTTTAATTCTAGTTATATGTAAATCATTTCAACCAGAGTAAGGCTCAAATGATCTTCTGTATGAGTAAGAGTGCCAAACGTAACAAACTAAAGTAAAAAATGAACACATAGGGCAACCTTTCTGTAAAATGTTAGTAAATCATGTCAATGTATGCATCAACAAGTAAATAAGAAATTCTTGTCCTTACTGTCAAAAAGAAATTTGTCCTAACTTAGCTCCTAAGAAAAAAGGTGTGCCTCTCTGGACACATTTAAGAATATTTTGCCTAAAGTCCTAGTCGTAACCACTGTGAAGACATTCTTGTGTCCAAAATACTTTTAACCACATCTCCTACAAAAGAATCAAAACAAGAGGAGCAGCAACCTTTAATCATACTCATTTGTCCACCAGCAATTAATTCAATGTGGGGACAGACGGATGGTGGAGGCACAGTACAAACCTCACTTGTCTTGTGCTCGAGTCCACAAGCAGCAAGTATGGTATGCGTAGAACTCCTTGCAATGTCCTTGAAAGTACTATAACCTGAATCAATACATAAAAGACATGTTAAAGAATTTGAATTCAAATAGTATGAACACAAAGCAAAACACACTCAACGAAGATTCTTTTCATAGGAAAAGCCATTACAAATTTCTAGTAATGGTCGAAGCCTTATGATGTAATGAATGATGACAAACCATGATAAATAAATGATATTAGAAATTACCCAAATCAGCATCTTGAGACAATCTCTTCAAATGACTTTTAACCATTGACTGCAATTGCTCCTTTAAAATGTGCAAGTTATCTTCTTCTTTGACAGTAGCAGGCATACCAACCTCAGTGACAATGTTTGATCTGCTGCTGCATGGGTGGATTGGTCCATAATCTGATAAGGTCGATGTCCCCAAAATTCCAGGCCATGTAGCTGCACTCACAGGCCCGTTTGAAAACATGGTTGAATCCTGAACCACTGGGCCCCTTGAATTGCTCATTCTTACGGAGAAGGGGTCTCCATTCTGCATAAATGGAGAGATGTTGTTGCCTAACCTCTCCTCAAAAAATGTGTGATAGGATGTTCCTACGTCCTGTGTTCTTATATGTTGAGAACTTGGTTCCCTATTAATTTCAGAGCTATTCAAGTTACTTACTGTACCGGTAGCTGAAACACCGTTAGTTCTGCCAGTTGTAGAAGCCATTCTATCAATTGAACGTAACTGCTGAATTTGTAGCTGCTGAACTTGACGGTGTATCCAGCGTCTCTCTGATAAAGTTGGTGCCCCACCTCCAGACATTGGAGAAGCTCCTTCGATACTTCTGCCAGAAAATCTAGAAGATGAATGATGCCCGAACCCTTGACTAAAAGATGTATGAGGTGAAGACATCAGGTTCAGGTCTATACTTTCTCGTATATGAACAGGTGATGGCCGGGAAGGCAGGCTTTGAGTTGCCGCTCTTAAATCAGATTCTTGAGCTTGGGAGTTTAAAGATGCCAAAGCAACTGGTCTACAACCATCACAGTACCAATTACCTTCAGGTACTTCTCTCCCCAAACCAACACAATAAGTGTGTGCAGGGGAATCACATATATCACAGAGTAGCATGAGGCCATCGTCTCCACCTAGATGACACTCTGAACACATAACTGACTCATATGGATCAATGTAGCTCCTGAGTTCTTCTTCAGTTGGCTGATAAACCTGCATGTAAAATCAAAATATTTTCATAAGAATCAACAAATTGAATTGCAAAACCATAAGCAAATGGTCAGAATTTTACGATAAGTAAAATTCAAATACCTGATCGCGTTCGGGCACTTGTATCACCGCCTCTTCCGCTGTTGTTGATCGTGCAGGCTTACTGATTGTTTGGAATCTCTGCTTACACAAAGGGCAGCGAGATTCAACCTTTGACCACTCCATAATGCAAGCAAAGCAAAAATAGTGAGTGCAGCTGTTTAGTACTCCCCTTACTCTTCTTTTATTTTCCTCAGACAGACAAATTCCACACACCTGTTTTCCCACCTCACTCTTCAAGTCCTCTACTTTTTCCTTACCTTTTCTTCCTTGAGATTCCTCTATCTTTTCCTTACCCTTCCGTGCTGGAGGCTTCCATTGCTGATGTAGATCTTCATATAGTCCAACTACTTCATTTTCCATTCGAAGAGAAGCTCTCCTCAAGTTCCTTCTTATATTTCCACACAACTCCACGGCTTCTCTCACCTGTTCTTTTTCTTCTTCAGAGATAGTAAACTCATAATCAGATGGTCTAGACTCACAATCTGAGCCGGAATTGGCATCTTCAAGGATAACCCTTCTCCTTTTCAGGACTGATCTCTTTCTGCTATTTGTTCTGATGGCTGGGACATTATCCAAAAAATCATCTGCATCATCACACTGTATTTTCCTCCTTGATCCTCCATTCTTTCGTCTTCTCTTTCTCTTGGGCTTCTTTGAAATTCTAGAACCACTCCTTTTTCGACCTCTGCTAGAAGTTGCAGAAACCCTTTTCTTCAAAGCCTTCTTCTTGCCCATCTTCGTGCCATTATTTTTCTTCTTAATGCGCCTTGTTTCTTCTTCCTCCTCATCTGTGTAATCTTCGTCCTCCGGTTTAAATTCCTCGTCTTCATAAATGGAATTATCCTTTTTCTTCTTTCTGCCCCTTGTTTCTTCTTCCTCCTCATCTGTGAAATCTTCTTCCTCTGGTTTAAATTCATCATCCTCATCATTTCCACCTACCTCTTCCACTTCCACTTCTTCTTTTTCTTCCTCTTCCTCTTCCTCTTCCACTTCCACTTCTTCCTCTTCCTCCTCATCCTCCTCCTCCTCTTCATCAACATCATTGTAATCATCATCATCTTCTTCTTCCTCCTCCTCCTCTTCTTCTACTTCTTCCTCTTCGTCTCCATTTTCTTCATCTTGTTCTTCTTCTTCTTCTGGTTGTTCTAAATAAGTAACCCTCTGTCTCTTCCTCGAGGCTTTACTTACATTAGTCCGCTGACGCCTTACACCAGTTTTAGCCCTTGATCTATTAAATTTCGTCACCCGTTGAATCACCTCCTTTTCCGAATCGCCGTCTTCTATAAACCCATCAAAACTATCCTCAGCGGCACATCCATCCAAAGAGAAACAATCATCCTCTGGACAATCAGACACATTCCCAGCATCATCCGAAACCACATAATCCTCATCGGAATCATCAGACCCACTCCCCTTTGACCTAACCCTCTTTCTCAAATCACGTTTGCTACTAAACTTTCTTCCCTTTACCATCTGTTCTCACACACACAAACAAACAACACCCAAAACCCCAATTTATCAGAAACACATTAAAAAACAAACAAGAAAATAAAAACTTTTCAAAACAAAATCAAATCTTTCATCCTCCTTAGTCTTCCATCCAATATTCTCTTATAATCACTAATCAAATGGGGTAACAAAATTATCAATCAAAGATCTGATTCAGCAATTGGCATATGATAACATCAATCAATCAATAAAATAATTAGAAGGATTCCGTAATTAACTGGGTCATAAATTCAACCAGCAAAGACCTATCAATCAAACGAAAAAGGGGAATCAAAATTGAAATTGAAATCAAGAAGAGAATCTTATATATATATATATAGAGAGAGAGAGAGAGGAATCGGTACCTGAGAGAGATCAGAGAAGGGACAAAGGATCGAAATTGCAGAAAAACGTTTCTATAATCAGTTTCGGGGTAATTGATTTAAATAATAATAATATTTTAATTATGAATTTTGTTTTGCTTCAAATTTGAGAAAGAGAGAGAGAAAGAAGCACATCATTCATTCATTCCCTTCCCTTGTTTGTGAGAAACTTCAAATGGCGTCCGCAATCCTACGATACGATACGATGAGACCTGTGTGTAGGGTACGCTCCCAATTATTACTAAACCACCCCCCACTGCTCAGGACGTTACCTTAACTGTATAGAATAGTTTTTATTTTATTTTTAGAAAAAATAGAATATTGTGGATTTATACTATGGGTCAATGACTAATATTTGATCAATTTTTTTGAGGTAACATTCATTGGTATTATTCATAACAAAATTAATAAAAAAAAATGTCAAGAAATTAATAATATTTTTAAGCAAAAATTTGCGTTGCAATTAATACCTAAATGAATATTATTAAAATAAAAAGCATGAGAAATAAAGTTTGGGGACAAGACTAAACTAGATATAGCAAAGAGCAACGAACACAATAAATCGACCTTATACAATGAGGAACATCATGTTAATAGGTTTTTATTTTCCCCCTTGTCAGAATTTGAACGGTATATCTTATACTCCTTTAAACATTTCCTCAACCAAGTGATGAGTACCCAACCAAACAAAATTGTTACTTTAAAACATATAATTAGCTAATTTATCAATACAACTATTTTTCTCTCTCAAAATGAGAGAAACTCTAAAACAAAAAACTCTTGATGAAATCCAAACAATTTAACCACTTGTTCTGGAGTTGTCAATGCACCACGAAAATTTATCAAAGGCTTTGACAGTGATCATGGGAGGGAGTCACGTTCCAACCATAAACTAAACCAACCTCTATCATATAAGCAATCTCAAAAGTAAGCATAGCAACAACAAGTTCAACATGAAGAATAATAGAAGTTCCTAAATTGTGGTCAAAACCACCAATAAAATTACCTCTATAGTCTCGAAAGATGCCAACACAAGAAGCCAAACTTGGATAGCCCTTGGCTGCCCCGTATGTATTGTATCCAAAGTTTGGGACGACGTCTCCGACAAACCTCAATAACAATAGGGGTTGAAGGAGGGTGACAACTAACTTTAAAATGCTTCAATTGGGACCATAAAGGGCACGACTAAAATAAGCATTTGAAGGTCAGGGAGCCTGAAGTAGAAGTTTCCCAAACCAAAACATCAGAAACATCAAAAGAGATAATGTAACAAATTCTATAACATGTGCAATACCAGGAAAATTTTGCTGAATCAAAAGAGGAATAGACCATTTCCCTTGATAAAAAAATCGGAGATATTGGAAAGAAAAAAAGAAAAAAAATAACTGCTTCAAATTCTCAAGTATTTGGAGGTAGTAACTAACGGTGAATGCGAGTCATTTTTCATTCAAAAAAATAAAGCATGGAATTATTGCCAATCTTCCAAGTAGAGTTTGTTAATGATCATAGAATACATATTTTACGAATACCATGTCAAATAGATGACACCATATAACATGTGCCAAGACGATTGATTTTGAATGTGCCATGTGTGTTAAATAAATTACAAATTTAACCAAAAATTGAAATGATTTACTATAAATTTCCTTTTAATTGTAATTTTGACCCATGAACGAGTGAAGCGTATCAACATTACAAACGCATTCACGAGTGACTCTTTTATTAGTCACATTGATTCTTAAATATGTTTTAAAGCGGTCAATTCAATCATTGAATATATCTTTAATCCATAAAATTTCTAACAAAAGAGGCATGTGAGGTATGTTTGTAATTTATTTTTCAAAATGATAAATATTAATATGTTAATTGTTATGTTAATATTTTTTTTCCTTTTTTAAGATTCAAACTCTAAACTTTTAATTCATTAATTTCTTTAATCTTTTTGCTCAACTAAAAGAATTACTCATCCTCCATATATGTTTGCAATTCTTATACATTAAAAGATTAAGAGGATTGTTGTAGACGCTTTCTTTCTAACAATTTCCGCATTGTTTAAATATCACTGCTCATTAGTCTATTGTACAAAGAGAAAAGAGAAACTTTTGCACGTGAAATTGCAATCCAAACTTGTACAAGCAAAAATAAAAATAAAAATTTGCAGACAAAAATCAAGAGCAGTACAACGGCGCATGACTTTGGAAGCTTCTTGAACACGTCAACATCTACATTTGAAACGACAGCGTAAGGTGGATAGCTAGAGAGAGAAAGAAAAATGGCAGTTTCGTAAACGAACAAAGAACCACCGCGTTGCGTAACGTAGCGTCCACACTGAGAGTGGATGAATGAATTTCCAGCCTTTTTTTTTTTGAAGGAAAAAATGAATTTCCAGCCTATAGAGTAGAGTTTCTTTTGCTGAGCTACACGGCTCAGGTTTTTGGCACCAACATGTGTATTTTCTTATCTACTACTGATATTTGTTTAATTTAAATCCAAAAAAAAAAGTATTAGTTTAACTATTTTTGTTTTATTTATTTTGCTTAGAAACTTATATTTTGATACAAGTTAAATACCATGGTTAACATAGTTTAGTTTGTTAATGAATATAAGAAAATATCATATTTTATCAACCGTTTACTAAACACAAAAAATTGCGATTTTGAAAGTCATTGACTATGTTTTTATTTTTATTTTTTTATATCTAAACATAAAATGTGGTTAATGAATATAGCGTATATTTTGATTTTCTTGATAAAAAATAAACGATATTTATTCATTCCACATTTCCACTTGATAGAGTACATCTGTAACAAAAAAACACAACACATCGATGCAATATATTTTCGCTAAAAACAAAAAAATGGTGAATATCCGAGCAAAACTCACATTATCTATGTTAATAACTTTATTTTTGAAGAATCTATGTTAATAACATATACAGATAAAATACACAAGTCTACATGTATGTTGTATACCTATACGAGGGGCGGATCCACATATGTGGGAGGGTGTGCAAGTGTTTCAAAAATTTAGACCAAACATCATACTTTTTTACTTTTTGCAGACCTTGGATTTTATACTTTGCACCATAGTTCAATTTAGACCAAACATGGGCTTTGGGGTTGGCTTCGATTTGACCAGGAAAGACTCCCGGTGTTTGAGAAGAAGCGGTCACTTGTTGGGCCACTTGGGAGATTTGGGTCTCAAGTATTTTAGTGTGAGTAGCAATAGAGTCTACCTTAGTATTGAGTTTGGAGAGAGAATCATTTAGAAATCCGGTTTGGTTTTTGAGCTCTTGGAGCTATTTAGATTGGTTCATGACATAGCTTTCCATTAAAATTTCCAAACTCGATTTCTGAGCGACTCTCTGGTTGTTTACATAGCCAGGTGGTGCTACTTGTCCGTAGGAGTTTTGAGGATTTTTAAAAAGTTTTGGTTCTGCCTCATTCCTTGGTTGTATTGAGCATAGTTCATTTGCTCAACACCATTAATAGCACTACCCAACTGGCAATCAACACCGATATGACCAAATATACCACAGATTTCACAAGGAGAAGATACAGGAGCATTTGTGGCAGCACTAACATTCATTTTTCAAACTTTTGGGTTAGTGCATCAACCTTAGCAGCAAGATGATCAAGGTTAGAGACTTCGTATATACATGCCTCTTTTTTAGAGGGTGAAGAAATAGTGATGGCTCTCTCATTGGTCCGCTGATAGTGATTCTGAGCCATGTCCTCAATTAAAGCGTATGCCTCTGTATAGTTCTTGTTCATCAAAGCTCCACCTGCAGCTGCATCAACAGTCATTTTAGTGGTATATGATAAGCCATTATAAAAAGTGTAGACTATAAGCCACTTCTCTAAACCATGGTGGGGACAAAGTCTAAGCATTTCCTTGAAACGCTCCCACGCATCATAAAGAGATTCCCCATCTTTTTGATTGAACCGTGTGATTTGGTCCCTTAATTTAGCAGTTTTAGAGGGGGAAAAGAATCGGGCAAGGAATGCTTGCCTCATTTGATCCCATGAAGTAATGAAACCAACTTCCAATGAATGGAACCAAGCACTAGCTCTATCCCTTAAGGAGAAAGGAAAGAGATGTAGCCTTACGGCCTCTTGGTTCGCTTTCAAGGTTCTGCTGAGTCTTAAAAAAGTTGAGATATGCAGATTTAGATCCTCAGCGGGTGATCCAGAAGACTGATTTTGTTGCACCAAGTTAAGTAGTGCAGCCTCAATCTCAAAGTTGTTACCCTCAACCGTTGGGTACACAATAATAGCATGTGGCTCTTCCGTAGAAGGTGTTGCATACTCTTCGAGAGTGCGTTCAGCCATAGCGATATTTTTTTGTGCCTCTCTCTTTCTTTTATGTAAGAACCTTTCGATCTCGGGAACAAATTCACCAAGACTTTTAGATCTTTACATAAAAGAGCAAGAACCCAAGGAGTTAACGGTAAAAAGAGAGAAAGAAGTAGTAGAAGAAAAAGAAAAAGAAAAATAAAATTCTAATCACTAAGAAAAAGTTAATCAAATTAGTTAGCTCCCCGGCAGCGGCGCCAAAAACTTGATGAGTAACTCCGCAAGTGCACGGTTCCACCGAAGTAGTAAAAAGAGTATCGTTCCGACAGGGAGTTATGAATTCAATTAACTTTCAACAATGATTAGAAAAGAGTTTTGAGTTATAAAGTTTGGATTTTTAATTAAGAGAAAATAATAAAAATAAAAGTGCTTTGGGATTATTGGTTCATCATAATAACAAACCCTTCACAAAACAAACCCTAAACCTAAACTTTATATTCGACCTACTTTCTAAAGACAAGTTTCTCTTAAGCGTATCAAAGCTTCTTTCGAAGTCAGTGAGTGTGTTCCTCTAGCAACCACGCCTATTCTCATGGTTGATTGCTATTAGAATCCTTGAAGAACGAAACTTTATATGTCTCAAGGTTTGCTAGACTATTCTCATGTTTCGCAACCCTTGTCTAATTTCACTTGTTCCAATATCAAAGCTCCGCTGTCACTTTATGAATTGATATTTGAGATGATGAATTAACAAATACCAACCCTCCGCTGTCGCTTTATGAGTTTGGTATTTGTTAATTCATAATAAAAACGGTGAGTTAGATTAGAAAGTAGATTTATATAAAATTAGGGTTTATAGCTTGGTTTGATTAGGATTATGTCATTAGACTTATCCAATAATCCCAAGACAAGAAGAGTCTACTCACTAACGTTCATTGTAGACATAAAAGAGAAAAAGAAGAAGAAGAAGAATATAAAATAAAGGTGAACTTTTATTCAAAGAAACAATTGTCACTTATTATTTCCAAGAACAAAAGATGAATTGTTGTGATAGCTAGCTACTCTATTTATAGTTTACAATGACTTAAGCCCTAAGCAATATAACACTAGAATGTTTCACAAGAAACCACGGGCTTTTAGGTCAGAAGTAAACTAATAGGTAGCTTGTCCATGAAGCAGAAGCAGCAAAAGAGTGTCCTGAAGGTTGGCACGGCCGTGCTGTTGGTGGCACGGGCCGTGCCAAGTTACTGACTTAGGGAGTGACATATTTTTGTCCCATATTTCGTATTTTCATCCCGAATCAGCTCCTAATCCTCTTTCTTTTGCTCTAAGACTCAATTTGTCAGATATTTGTTCCTGAAATATAATAACTTGCAATTGAAGTAAAATAATTCTAAAAAGGAAATAATATTAAATAAAACGAAATCAAATCTAAATAAAACAGACTCAAATAATATATCAACAACAATGTTATTTAGTGTAATTCGTTTGATTTCGTTGGTTTTCTCCCGTACTAAACAGTGTTTCCCATATATTAAAATCACTAATTTATTGACTCATCGGAAGCTTGAACCTTAATGGAATCGACAACACTAGGTTTTCAATCACCCACTTTCTCAAGCATATCTATAAATAAACAACATATAATTGCTAAAATAATTAATTAACATGTATCTAATATCATATAAGAACATAAACAAAAAAAAGGAAAAAAAAAGAAAAAAATTGAGGCAGTAACATGTAGTTAACAGTCGCTGGGGTGAGCGGTAGTTAACTACTGTTTACGTGCATGTCACGGAAAAAAAAAGCAGAAAAATCAATCAAATGTAAACGAGTTTAACGTTGCAATACCTGTTTTTTTTTTATGTGTATTGTGCGTAGAAACGTCCTAGGAATCCATCAACAATGATTTGAAACCAAGATTTTGACACAAAAATTTTGAAATGGGGATTTTTTGAGGTATGGTATAGGTGATGTAAGGTAATGAGTGAATATGAGGTAGGTTTTCTGGTTTTGGGGGGAAAACGCAGTAGTGGTTAACAACCGCTGGCCTCAGCTAGGCATGGCAATGGGGCAGGGTGGGGATGGGTTTTGTCTTCCCCATCCCCTACTCCCATATACTTACCCATTACCCTACCCATATCCAACAGGGATGAGAAATTGAATCTCATCCCCATCCCCAATGGGTTCGGGTATTCCCATCCCCGCAGTGAATCTGTTTTTCTTAATAAAAAAAAGTTTTTTTTAAGATTCAATGGTAATGTTGTAATGCATTATCCAACAATTTGCGCTCATTTTAACATTTCCTTGCCGAATAATTCGATTGCTCCTTTAACTATCAATAAAAGTTCTTATATCATGACAATTATCAAACCATATAACATGACATACCATTATCAACCCCCTCAACAAAAACAAAACTATGACCTTTCTACAATTGGTAGGGTTTGGGTATGGGTTTGTGGTGGGTACATATATCCCTGTTTTCCGTCCCGTACCCGTATTTTGAAATCGGGGAAAACCCAAACCCAGTCAAATCGGGGAAAACCCGTCAAATTGGGGTTGGTTTGAGCGGGTACCCATGGACACGGGTTTTGTTGCCATGTCTAGCCTCAGCGGCAGTTAACTGCTGCCGGTTACCTGAGCGGTAGTTAACTACCGTTGGGGGTATTTAACTACTTTACTTGTGTTTTTAGAAAGTTTTAAATGTCAAAAAAACAATTTTCACCTTCTTATGACATGGCCGAACTTGAATTGAATTGTTTTACTTATACGTTTTTTACTTCTTAAGTCATTAGAATATTTTTTTCATTTTCTTATTATTGTTTGACAAAATTACACAATTTGTCCATTAACTTAATTCTAGATAATGTTTTCGTCCTTTATCTTTTTTTTTTGTTCTAACTTAGTCATTTATGTTATAAAATGTCAACAAGTTATCTTTTTTTCATAAAAAATAAATAATCAAAAACTTCAAAAATATATCATTAAAAGCTCATCATAAACAACCCTAAATATGCATCGTACAAACCAAGAAACTCAAATTTCATTGATAAATCTCATTACAAATGATAAGATATTGTCATTTTATAACATAAATGACTAAATCAGGACAAAAAAATAAAGGACAAAAATGTTACCCATGGACGAATTGTATAATTTTTCCTTATTGTTTCTGAGCTTAAATATGATAATCGTCTCTATAACTTGGGCTAGTTTTGATTTTCGTCCCTGTAAAAAAAATTTTTGTGTGAAAACGGTCCCTGGCCCCACTTCATGTCTGACTTGGCATGCTAATCGCTCATGCGTCAGTTGCTGACTGTGCAACCTTTGCCACGTGACGTTGACGTGGCAGTCCACGTGATTAAAAAAATTAAAAATAAAAATAAATTCTGGAAATTATTTTTTAAATTTTAAATATCTGAAAATAAATTTAAAAATCATAAAAAAAAATCTGAAAATACTTTTCCGAAAAAAAAACTTTGAAAATTAAAACTTTCGAAAACTTAATTTTTTGACAAAAAAACTATTAAAATTAAAAATTTGAAAAAAAATGTGAAAATTAAATATTCGAAAAATAGATTTTTTTAATTTGAAAATTATATATTAATTTTTTTTCGAAAATAATGACAATTATATTTTCAAAAGTTATAAATTTATAATTTGCAAAAATAAATTATAAATTTAAAAAAAATAATCTAATTTCTTGTTTTTTTACAAAAAATTTAATGTTAAAAAAAATCATTATTTTTCAGAATATATAATATTCAAAAAATTCAGAAAATTATTTAAATATTTTAAAATTTATTTTCAGAATTTTTATATTGTTTTTTAAATTTATTTTCATAATTTTTAATTTTAAAAACAATTTTTCATAATTTTAAAAATATTTTTTAAAATTTAATATTAGGTGGCGCGCCACGTGGCAGAAGTTGCACAGTCAGCAACTGCCACGTGGCCAAAACCATGCCAAATCAACTGAATAGTGGGGCCAGGGACCTTTTTCAAACAATTTTTTTTTATAGGGATGTATTTCATTTTTTTTTACAGGGACGAAAATCAAAACTGACCCAAATTACAGGGACGATTATCATATTTAAGCCTTGTTTCTATTAGTAATGTTTAAAGTTTCTCTTAAATTCCAAGGCTAAAATAATATGGAGCACACAGGGTTGAGAAACCGAACTCATTCTCTCAGGCTTTGTTTGCAAGTTTGGAGTTGGGAATAAAGGAATGAGCAAGTAAAAGAAATAGAGAAAAATGGAAGGGGAGAGTTTGGGGGTTAACTTTTCTTCATAATACAAAACTCTCCTCATTTGAGGGAACTCAAAAATTGAATAAAGGAGGGTTTGAATGATTTTTTCAAATTTATTCTTTGTTGTTATAATATTTTTAAAATTAAAAATATAGCAATCATATGCATTAATTTATAATTCTCTAAATAGTTAATCTTTTCATTTTTTTGAAAGATTTCTCTATTTTCCCTCATATTTTCCACCCCTCAAAGCATTCCCTTCCCCTCCCCTCCAAACTCTCAAACAAAACATTAGTCACAAAGCCAAGGTCATTGTTGAGTTTACTTTGTAAAACTAAAATATAGAGTTTAACTTATATATATTGTATAATAATTTTTTTACATATCATTGAATATACGTGCAAAACTTTGTTACATTGATGATGTTTATACATTAAACTCATAAACTATATATAATTGGTTACTCGTATGTTTTGATATACATTGATGATGTTTTGATATGCAGGAACCAGCGGCGTATCCACACCCTCTGACCTAGGGTCCTGGATACACCGTTGGCCTATATTCAAGTGTCTCAGATAGCAATGCTGCAATGCACCGGGATCTGTAACCATGGACTTATGCTTGGGGTGCAAGTGTCTAGGATCCTAATTTGTAGCAGGACCGAAAGAAAATAAAAATCGCTGGTATTAAGAAAAGTGTTTGAATTAATAAATTTGTCATTAATATGTGTTACTGTTACCAAATTATTCTTTGTCTGTAGAGATATTTAATGTTAACTTTTCATATTTCAAAGTAAATTGATAATATTAACGAGGGGTGTATTTAGAAAAAGAGTAATAAATACATCTAGAAATTTGTAGATAGTTTTATATTTAGAGACAGTTTTTTTTGGACTAATACCTAAAATTCGTCCTTGAATTTTAACGAATCGGCCAAATTCGTCCCTGAATTTTGCGAAATAGCTATTTAGTCTCTGAATTTACAAATTGTCAATCAAATCAGTCCCTCCGTTAAGTTGGTCTGTTAACGGAGGTGACGTGTAACGTTAACCTCTTACAAGGCTTAACACGTCAGATGCCACGTAAGCAGAGACCAAATTGATTGATTTACAGAAAATTTCCAAGGACCAAATTGATGGATTTTCAGAAAATTCCCAACGGCTCTTTCTCTTTAACGGGTCTTTCTTCCCCAAATATATAAATTTGAAACCCTAATGTTATAATTTGTCACCTAGAGTTCAAAATCCCCCAAAATTCTTTCATGAATTGATGTCAATGTTCTTCCCCAATTCAAAAAACTTAAAAC
>Ga0228710_1005171_pt1 | contig 20338 bp, 15 predicted proteins | sample MedpolnodulmetaG_FD_177995 | JGI IMG/M metagenome (GOLD analysis project Ga0228710, IMG submission 177995) | Root nodule microbial communities from Medicago polymorpha collected in Santa Monica, California, United States - pink nodules | ecosystem: Host-associated > Plants > Roots > Nodule... | reverse complement strand
ACTATTTCTATTGAGAGATTGATAAAAAAAGGAGAAGTTTTTTTCTAGTTTCTACCAATCGATCTCTATTATTGAATGTGCAGTCTCAATTAATTCTCCCATTATGCAATTATATAGGTTGAATTCACTCCACGGAAGAATTTAGAAGAATTCAGGAAAACAAATTATTTGAGATTACTCATATTACAAAGTTGGAAGATTCTAATTGAAAATTGATGAACAACTCTGCGTATTTTCTTATAATTTTCAAACATCCATTTAATACTTTATTCTATCTTTTCTATTTTATCACATCATCAATCTATTACATTTATCATATAACACATTTATCATAAAACTATCTTTTATCTCTTTCTTTGTCGAAGTGGTGAAAAAGAAACATTTGCGTTAATGAGAACTCAAACAAAGTCAACACGCATGCATCATCTCAATTCACAAATCTTCTTGACCCGTATCTGATAAACAAAGAAAAGAAAGAAAACTTCTTAACCAGTACCGTCAGCAAACTTCCATGTACACTATTCCTACTAATTTATTACCAACAAGCTATCAGGAAGAATTGATATATGATAAAGGCAGATCCTTAGATTTTTATAATTATGGTTATTCAAAAGAAAAAGTTTTTGATAGCAATGTAAGTATCACTATTTACATTTTTACTTGTTAAAAAAAAATATATCACTATTTATTCCGTCCATTCTTGACAATGTCATGGTTGCTATTGAAGTCATTCATTTTATGAAGACTAACACTAGGGGAAATGACATGTATGTTGCTTTGAAACTTTATATTAGCAAGGCCTATGATCGAATGGATTGGGATTATCTGCAAGATGTTACGGTAAAAATGGGTTTTCATAGTCGTGGGATTCATTTGATGGGTGTGTGTGGAAACAGTAGACTACTATGTGAACGTGAGAAAAACACAGGGGGGTTGAATTGTGTTAGCTTTTTCTTCTTTATAAACTAAGTCCAAAGTTCAAAGTCTGATATAGTTCAGATTCTGGAGCAATGTTCAGAGTCTAATGCAGTGGATAAAGTAAAGATAGAGAAAGAAGAGAAAGACACAAAACAGTTATCATGGTTCCTTCCACAATTCGGAAGTAGTCAAGTCCCCCTTGCACTTCCAAGGAGATTTCACTTTAATTCAATCTGATTACAATGCTTAAGCACAAAAGCAAGAGACTTCTAAACAAACAAATTACACAAAAATAAGTTTGGTTTGAACACTTGATATACAATCAGTGATGTTCACAATACAAATCAAGTGGAGTAGTAAGAGACGTTGGAGAGTTGCCAACACATCAAAGAGTCCCTGTAGAAGCTTGATCAATTACAAACGATATGTTCTTTGATTTGGTTAATGTCCTAGGAAGGAATAATTTGAAATCCATTCCTTGTATGGAGAATTAACCAGCAGAGACACAGTTGTAGCAGTACTATGCGCAGATAATAGTGGAGTAGTGGTTGTACAATTGTACTATTGTCCTTTCTCTGTCCATTCTTCAGTGGATAAGCATCCAATGCCTTCTGATTCCTCTAAAATAGTCGTTGCTCCAGGCTTCTAATCCTTCTGCAAACTTGTGTCTTCAAATAACCAATATAACTGACTTCAGGTTCAGACTCTAAAGGTTTTCAGACTCTGGTGGCTTCAGACTCTGACTGTCAGCTTCTGATGGTCTTCAGACTCTGATGTCTTCAGACTCTGACTTGCAACATAAGCTTCCTTTGTAAATTCTTTTGCTCTCATTTGTTCTTCCAGAACCAATACTTTGTTTAAAGACTTATATATTTTAGTCTATGGTCCTGCGCACTTGAACAAATATTAGCATATCCAATTGAACTTTTAATACTTTAGTTATCATCAAAACTTAAGGTGGCAATGTTAAACACATTTTGTTCCAACACTATGTCCCTATTAATAATGAGACGGTTGAACCAATTATTTCGGGGCGTGGTCTCAGGCAAGGGGATCCTCTTTTCCCTTATTTGTTTATTATTTGTGATGAAGGCTTTTCATCTCATATAAGGGACGCGGAGGAGACTGGCGCTATATCTGGCATCAAGGTATGTCGAGGGGCACCCTTAGTTTCTCACCTTCATTTTGCAGATGACTGTTTTTCTTCTTCAAAGCAGTAGAGAGTCAAGCCTATGTTATGAAAAACATCTTCTCTGTGTATGAAGCAGCCTCTGGTCAGGCTACTAGCTTGCCTAAGTCTAAGATTTTTTGCATCCGCAATGTGCCTGACCCTATAAAGCATGTTTTCACTAATATTCTACGAGTTTAGGAAATTCTTGGTATCGGAAAATATTTGGGTTTATCGTCTATGATTGGTAGGGATCAAATGACATCATTTACTTACATCAGAGATCGAGTTTGGCATAAAATCAACTTATCGAGTAGCAAATGTTTATTTAAAGCAGGTCGTGAGGTTATAATTAAATCTGTTTTGCAACTTATCATGTTGTACATTATGAGTATTTTCCAGTTACCTTTTACGTTAATCAACACAATTGAAAAAATAATGAATTCTTTTTGGTGGGGTCATGGGCACACCAATCAGCGTTGTATTAACTGGTTAAGTTGGGAGAAACTGTCTATGCATAAGTCCCATGGTGGTATGGGATTCAAGGATCTTTCAACTTTCAACTTGGCTATGCTAGAAAAACAAGGATGGGAGTTTCTAACGAAACCCAGGTGTCTTTTCTCTTGTCTTTTTAAAGCCCGCTATTTTCCAACAAGACCTGCCTCATAGCACAAATTGGCCATAATAATAATAGTTATGTGTGGCGCAATATCCTTCGATAGAGCATTGGTTCCGGCTCTTCTATCCCAATTTTGAATGATCCTTATTTGTCAAATGGGGAGTGTATCGCCCACTTTGTTCGAAATGTCACCATTGATAACTTGACGATTCCTTACACCAAAAGTTGGTAAGAAACTGTGGTTTGACATGTATTTAGTGCAGGTTTAGCCTCCAAAATTAGGAATACACCGTTAATTAATCAAGTCAAAAGTGACCGACTGTTACGGAAAGTGGAAAAGATTGGTCATTATTATGTGCGTAGTGCTTATCGGCTATGTGTCGAAGATCTCATTGATTCTTCTCATCTTCGACATCGGGGTTTTGGTATGGAATATGGAAGCATAAGGTTCCTCCTTGATGGTCGGATTTAGGCAAATTTACCAAGTAATTCTTGTATATTTGAGATATTTCAAAAGTTATTTATTTTCTATTTATTATAAAAATGGTTTAATTAATTTTATTGAGAAAATTAGTTTTGTTGACTTATTCATAAGAAGCTCATTTGGCAGAATATCACGTTGCCATGATTTGTGGAACTTACTTTTCAATTACTTTGCCTTGGTTTTACTTGGTCTTGGCATCACTATAACGTGCTTCCGTTACTTATTTTTGTTAGCTATTTTTAATACTTTTAATTGCTTATTCAATAAACAATTTTTGGATATAAATTCTGTTGACACACGTACAAAAAAAAAAGTGACAGAAACCTTCCTTTTATTTTTCAGCCATGATCGGTAGGAAAAAAAATTTAATTTTCTCTTCCTTAGAAAATCAAGTTTAGGTTTTCTGGGTGCATCATTTATGTGTTTTATCAGATTCAAGTTGTTCTGTCACCTCTGATGTAATTCACATCAGGGAAGAACATGTTGTATCTTGGGAGGATATGCGCTTATGAGGCGGGTAAACCTTAAGGACAGTGACTTTGTCACGCCTCATGTTATATAACGGATTACTGTTTAGCAGGTTATAACCTTTTATTGTTTCGTGTTTGTTCACTTCGATTTGCCGACTTCAAATCACCGCAGTTTTAAGAACAGATAAGTTTATTGTTCTCTCTTCTACCTATATTTTATTGATGCTTATATTTGTATATGTTGATTATTATTTAGAGATAATTGATATCACTAATTTATACAACAGTAATAAAGTGTAAGTATAGTATCGTATCCATGTGAATATATATGTGTGTGTGTCCTTCTTAAAAATTTAATGTATATTTCCTTAATTTGTAAATCAAATGAATTTGGAGGTTCTTTGGAGTGCTAACTTAGTTGTGAGTAATAGTGAGAATTTATAGGAAGTTGAGTTTTATTCCCATCCTTTAAATTCCCATCCTTTAAGCATGGGAATAAGAATAGAAGAAATCATGTGTAAATAACATTCCTGGGAACAAATTTTCAAAACTTGAAACAAACATGGGAATGTTGCATTCCAATCTCATATTTCCGGGAATCATATTATAAACTTTGAAACGAACACACCATTAATAGAATTTGTCAAGCATTTAGTTTGTTTCATCGGAGCAGATTTGCCATGCTTATTAAAAATTAGATTTATGTATCATTTAGTTAGGTTAAATTTCAAATCAAAAACCATTTGAAGTTCCCTCCCATTATTCTTCAAACGTCAAATATTTCTCTTCAATCAACCTTCTACAATTAAATGGAAGCTTTCTCCAATATCCTATCATCCTTTTGTGATTCCAAACCTATCACTTTTCCAACAAAAATTCACATTTTTACTCTTAACACTACAACACTATTTACCTCAACCTCAAGAACTTCATTTATCAGACACCAACATCATACACCCATCAACATACATTACTCAAAAAATGCAACCACAAACACTTCTTCTTCAAATCCATGTTCCTTTGCAGAGTCCTACCTCATCAACAATCTTGGTTTTTCACCCGATTCTGCTCTAGAAACATCCAGAAAAGCCCGTTTCAACACACCGAACAAGCCTGATTCAGTTGTAGAATTATTCAAAAAATGGGGTTTCTCAAACCCCAACTTGCACAACATCATTACAAAGGAACCATGGCTACTTTCTTGTAACCCATACAAAAGGGTTCTCCCAAAGTTTCAATTTTTACTCTGCAAAGGTTGTTCTAATACTGACATTATCTACATTGTGACCAAGGCACCAATGTTTCTTCGACGAAGCTTAGACAATCACATTATTCCAACATATGAATTGTTAATTAGTTACCTTAAATCCGATGAAGAACATTGACTTGCATAATCCGAAATCCACTTTCTTTTTGTTGTACTAGGATGAGAACTAATGTTAAATTGTTGGTTGATTTTGGAGTTTCTGATTCGAACATTGTCACATTGCTTCGAAAATGGCCTAGGGTATTTTCCTCAAATCAATTGCTAAGTGAAGTTGAAGAATTAAAGAAATTGGGGTTTAACCCTTTGAAATCAGCTTTTAGTATAGCATTGCTAGCAAAACTTACCGTGAGAAAATCGCGATAAAGTCGATGCCTTTAAGAAATGGGGTTGGTGTGATGAAAATGTTGCGGAAGCCTTTAGGAGACAACCTAATTGTATGTTAGCATCATGTGATAAAATCAATAATGTGTTGGAGGTTTGGGTAAATGAGTTGGGTTGGGATGCTAAGGAACTTGTCAAAGGGACAAATATTTTTGGACTTAGTTTGGAAAAGAGGGTCATTCCAAGAGGTTTTGTTGTTCAACATTTGGTAGCAAAAGGTTTGATAGACAAGAATGCTAGCTTGATTACACCATTTTTGATTTCTGAGGAGATGTTTTTGCTGAAGTTTGTGAATTGTTTTAAGTAGAATGATGCATCACATCAGTTGAAGTTATATCATGACAAAATGAACCTTCAAGATTGCAAAAGAGGTGGTAGCATGCAACAATTATCAAATGGTTAACTTGTGACTAAGGCATAAGAATAATTTATGTGTACTTTAAATTTTCAACTTTTTTGTATTTCCATTGTCTCATTCTAGTACACTTTTCTACTATTCTCTTTTTCTTTTGTACAAAGTTTTTCTACTATTCTCTAACTGCAAATTATTAGTGTTTTAATTTCATTGTTTGTTTTTTTCATTCGGAATCTTTAGAGATATATGAAGATAGTAGGATGTCGTCTTTAAAATTTAGGCAGCTCAATCTCATTATTTTATATGATAATTTAGATGAGGTTGTTGTTTTGTCGAATTAGGATGAATATATGAGTGGTCATATGCTTTTTGTTATTAAAATTTGGGGTCTTAGGGGCCACAAACGTGCTATCAATTAGTATATACACAATTTTATTGAAACTGACATATAGAATGTGTGTGGTATTGGAAACGAGGAGAGATGGAAAATCATTCCCCTTAGTTACTTTACGAGGTTATGTGATTTCCTTTCCTTGACTGTTATGTGCATATTGATGGAAGATTTTTACAAATTTTAATGTATGAAAAATATTTGAGAACTACTTCTATGTTCACATTTTTATTTTGGGTTAATATGTCTTTACCCCTGTAATTTGGACGAGTTATGGTTTACCCCTGTAAAAAAAAAATTTAGATTTCAACCCTGTAATTTAAGATTCTTTCCTTTTAGACCCTGAGGTCATCTGATTGGACAAAATGCTGACTTGGCATGCTGAGTGGCGCGCTGACTATGCATATCTGATTATGTGACACACTGACTGTATATATAATTTTGTTTTTTATTTTTATAAGGACAAACGTGGCATCTTGCCTATTTTTGAAAAATTAAAAATGAAAAAAATAATATAATTGAAGTTATATTAATTTTAAAAATCTGAAAATTCATTTTTGAAAATAAAAACAATTGTAAAACACAATATATTTTTGAAAAAAAACCGAATTTTCTAAAAATAAATTAAAAATTCTGGAATTTAATTTTTAAAATAAAAAAATAATATTTAGAAAAACAAATTTGAAATTAAAAAAAAGTTCAGGAAAATAAAAAAATAAGAAAAGAAATCAGGAATTTTGATTTTACTAAAAATCTTTTTTTTAGAAAATTCAGGGATTTTTTTACTACGAAAAATATTTTCCAAAATTTTTATTTTTTGTATAAAAATGAAAATCAAACTTTTTAATTTCAAAAGAAAAATCTTAAATTTTTCGAATTATATTTTCTAATTATTTTCAAAAATTTTGAAATACATTAAGTTCAAGAATTTTTCATTTTCGTAAAAAATAATAATAATAATTTTTTCTAATATTTTAATTTCGAAAAAGATATTATAAAAATTCTGGAATAAAATTTTCGAAAAAAAAATCTGAATTTTTTTTATTTTTTGAAAAAAAATCTGAATTTGTTTTTGATTTTTTCGAATTTTTTAAATTTTTAAAAAAATCTGATTTTTTTTTCTGATTTTTTCAATTTTGAAAAAAATAATCTGAATTTTTTTATATTTTTAAAATTAATTTTCAGTTATTTTATTTTTAAATTATTATAAATGAAAATAAAAAATTAAAAACAAAATTAATTATGCAGTTAGCGTGCCACATCATCCAAAAATGATGACTCAGCGTGCCACGTCTTCATGTTTGCACAGTCAGATGATCTCTGGGTCTAAAACGAAAGAATCTACAAATCACAGGGTCTATTTCGAAAGAATCTTCAAATTATAAGGTTGGAATCTAAACTTTTTTTTTATAGGAGGGTAAACCAGAACTCGTCTAAATTATAGGGGTAAAGACATATTAACCTTTTTATTTATTTAAATGACACGTTTTGGGTTTGGACATGAGCGTTTTATTAAGAACTATGGAGGATGGAAAAACAAGCTCCTAAGAATTTAGAATCATTTTGGCACATATGACTTTTTATCATCATTGCTATTTGGCCATTACTTTTTCCAGCATATGAGATTCTTGCGCGTCTTATTCGGATTCTAAAATTCGAAATATTTCAATGTATTTTTTGGAGGTTTTATGGAATTTTTATGTCGTTCGAATTCTAAAATCCGAACTGCATAGGACGTGTGAGAAACTCATAGTATGAGAAAAGAATCAGTCTTGCTATTTGACCCAAATATGAGCCACAACTAAAGTAAAGTAGCTAGTATTTGACGGAGGTTACTTTTCCCAGCCTACTTTCTTTTCACACGCTGTCATACCCCAAATTTTGACCACTTTTCTCTGTTTTTAGCCATTTTATTCGTATTTTTTAAAGTCGTGGATTTTCGTTGTTTCAGACGAAATTTCGGCAGAGAGGTATTTTAAAATACCTCATTTTGGTCACCGAAAAGGATAGTTTTAAGTTTTATTATTTCATTTATTACATCTTTATTATTTTTAATTGTCATTATTTAAATTCCTTTTTTACCTTATGGTTTTGTTATTTTATTTTGTTTCCATTCTCATTTTATTTTTTTCTTTTCTTCTTTTTTTTTCTTTCCTTAAGTCACGTTTTTTTAGAGAGGAGAGTAGTCTTTGTTTTATTTTTCTTAGTCCCTTTTAATGTCTATTGATCCAAGTCCAGGTGTCGGTTTTTCATAGGTCCATATTTTCATCTTGTCCAATTATAGAGAGCCACCTCACCATATATTCCCTGCAAACCCTAATTGTAGCAGTATAAATACTAGCATTTATTACATTGACCGGGGACGAATCACTGTAGCCGCAGCCATCACATCACCCAAAAAACACTATTCCTTTTCTCTTTCCATCTTTTACAGATCAAATCACAAAAAAATCAACAAAAAAGATAAACATCATGAACACCTCAAGAAAAATATGAATGCCTCTCATCAAAACCTTAATTTGAGCCGTCAGATCTTGGATCTGACGGATACTGTTGTTTCCTTTGTTTGCTATATTGTGCGCTTTGCTCTGTGCTGTACCGTATACCTTTTGTTTCAACCGTCAGATCTACGATCTGACGGTCGCTGCTTTACTGTCACTTCATTCCTTTTTTAGTGTGTATTTGATGTGTTTTTTTAACCTTTGGATCTCAGATCTAGTGGCTGTGATGAGTTTACCTGGAGTTAGGTCTGGACCTTCTGATTCATCTAATGGTCCAGATCTATCCAGCCTGAGCCCAATGTTTTTGTCTTAAGCCCAATTTCTTTTAATTTTTGCTAAATACATCACTGTTTTTTACTTCCTGCACCTTTTTCACTTAAATTTTTTTTCTCTAAATTCACAAAAATATCTTGCTTTGTATTAATTGTTTATTAACTGTTTTTTTTCATTATTATTTTTTTATATTTTTTTGCATTATATTTGTTCATCATCTCATGCATCTTTAATTTTTGTCATTTTATTTTATTATCATTAAATTTTAGTGTGTATAATAGGATTTAATGTAATTCATGCATTTCTATCCTTGTCATTTATATTTCTCTTGAGACCATAGAATGTATTTAGACTTGATGTAACACTCATATAATAAAAATGCACCGACACCACAATTTATTTACCGCATTATGTAATATCTGTGATCGAGGACCAAAATGAATTAGGGACCAATTAGGTTAACTATTGGACTTCAAAAAATTTCTTAAAATCAAACTATTAGTAATTTTAGGTTCGTTTCAATAACTTGAGATTTTGCTTGGGATCCAACGTCCTTTGTGAATTTCTCGTTTTTTATTACGTTACGTTAAGTTTTTTACCGTTAGCTTAGAAAAATCTTTTTTTACCAAAAAAAAATCAAATATGTCAAAGTTCAAAAATATTTTCTTGAGAAACCTTGGATTTTAACCCAAGAGTTTGTTTTCCTTTTATTTTCTTAATCAAATTTTAAGCAACCTTAATATCCATATTAGACCTGGATTTCTTTTAATTAAAATCAATCAACCACATTTCTTTTTATTCTTCTATGCCTTTGAGTTCTCTTTTCTCTTTTTAAAACCATTTTCAAAAACTCTAAAAATAACTCAATCCACCAAATAATTTTTAAGAGTGAATTACATTGGTTTTGATCCCTTTTTAGGGTATGTAGGCAAATGAGTTAATCCTTCCAAATCAAATAAAAATAACCAAAAACATATTTCTTCTCCCTCCATTCTTTCACTTAGACATTTAGGCAACTATTTTCAAAATAAGTAAATAACTTAGCACAAGATAATTTAGGCAAGAGGTTCCTACGGAGTACCGTAGTCGTGTAGGGTGCTTAACACATTCCCTTCGCGAAACCAACCCCCGGATCCACAATCTCTAAGGGTTTTTCTCTCTTTTTCTCTTCCCACGAATAAAAGTAGAGAGTTCAAAGATTTTACGATTCAAATCAATTAATGGTTTGATATCCGAAAATCAAGAGCACACACACCCTTCAAAATTTCCAAAAATACCCGTGTTCGTATTAAATAGTTTGAACTACCTTTTTACTGATTTTTGGATTATAAAATCTGAAACACATCAAAACTCACAATTTTTATTATGATTAATATGAAAGTCTATACTAACCAGCGTACGCCACACATAAACTACATAATAATTTTGGGGATAACTTGAGTGGTCAACAATGACCATGATATCATAACTCACTCTAAAAATAAAAATTAAGCCAGAAAACTATATAGTAAATGAGAAGTGAAAAATGCAAGACTATTTGTAAACATAAAACATTGCTAGACTGTAAATACAAAGTTAAAGGAGACTTTTAAAATGCCCAAACACTCCCAAAATGAAAATTAAGAAAAAAAAACCATAGAATGAATGAAAAGTGAAGAATGCACTCCGTAACTATAGGTCAACGGAAACAATTGAAATGCCAAACCGACCAAAAATAATTCAACATGTCGCAAAATGTCCAAAATTTTCTCGTAATGCCTCAATCCACATTATGGGTTGGTTCGGATTATATAATCTGAATTTATTCCCAGAATGTTTTGATTAATATAATTTGAACCAGTCTCGAAATATGTTAAAAATGGAGGTTTGGAGGGTTTGGTATGGTTTAGATTGGTTCAAATTATATAATTCGAAGAGGAATGTTAGGGACACACCCTCTAACACACTCCTCTAACACACTCCAATCACAATTGACCACGTCAACCACTTTTTATTTGATTTTACTCGTTATCGGCTTCACTAATAGAATGTGTAACCATTTATTTGATTTTATTTTTATCATTTAGATTTAACCTTTTGTCTTCCTTTGCAATTGCAACTCCCAAAAGTTTCTTCCACTGTGCTCTCACATTCAACAATCCATCCTTTACAAAAACAAACTACAACAATCCATATAAAAATTTCATTGGCAAGTGAAAACATGTTAAGATTTTTTTTTTACTTCGGCCACAAAGTTGTAAGGAAAAAAATATATTTAAGTCAGAACATTACATAAAAGGGTTTAAACAACTCAAAACAGAATCTCACAACTGAAGCAAATGTTGATGATATTCTTCTTCAATAAGTCCAGATTAAAAAATTCACAGAAAAAATTGAACCCATATCTCGAAAGTGGTTTAGATCGTTTAGAAATTGGTGGCATCGGCAGTTTGCAAAGGATAGACACAGAAAAGGCCAGTTAATCTAATCAAAATCTATATATTGGAGAGAGAGAGGGGTTGAATTTCGCAGAAAATACAATAGATCTTGCGATGAAGATGTTTCAGAAATAACTAGAAGAGTTTTGGACATAAACAATGGCAATAACAGCGACCAAGACAGATTGGAAGGAGCTTGAGATCGAGAGCTAAATTGTTACAGATCTAAAGGAAAAATGCAAATAATTTTAATTTTTTTTTTTTAACAAAGGGTAGTTTCTCAACCTACACAGCCGGTTAGCAAGTAACATAATTTTGACTTGGCCAATTGTGATTGGAGTGTGTTAGAGGGTGTGACCCTAACATTCCTCTAATTCGAAGTGTGCATATAACACATAAAATATAACAAAATTGGTGTTAAATGAAATTCTACAACAACATACATTAAACATAACAATTTCATTAACATATTTTCAATAACATAATTAAAAAACGTAAAACAACATAATAAAACACACACAAGATTATGGACGAGCCAAACTTAAATCTTTATGTGGTCTATCCATGCAAACCCTGATTTCTTCATAGGTCATGTGTTGAATCAAACTATCTGCAAGATCTTGGAAGGATCTGTCCAAGACATCGTGTAACTCGTTTGGCCCCTTCGAACTATGCTGACGAAATATAGAGAACATTGTTCTCACGTTGTCATTGTTCTGGAGCTTATCCTGGATGAACCAGACATTTCCCTCCGAGTCTACCGACGGACAGAGATACTAAACGATGCTCAGCAATGTCCACCTATCTTGTGTCTATTTGGTGAGATGACTGTTAATTTCTTCCGGTTGGTCCTTTAAACGAGACAGTGTGACATCAACATAGACCTAAACAAATTATGTTTTCCATTGTTGTAGTACATTGCCGCTAGTTTGATGTTAACATCTATTGGATAAGTATTCATGATTCTATTGTGCAGTTTGCAAATGAACCAAAAACACAATTTTATAGAAGTTTATGTGCATCGTGGACCATCAAAAAAAATCATGTACTTGATTGATTTGGATTATATAATCCAAAATGTCTCAAACCATCCAACATACAAGTTTTAACACAATATGTGACTAGTTAAAATTATGTAATTCGAAACATTTTGGGAATTGTTTCAGATTATATTAGCTGAACTAGCCAACCACAATCTAGAATGTCTTAGATTATATAATCCAAACTGGTCACATATTATGGATGGTGGCTTGGTCAACAAGTTTGACTCATTTAATATGTATTTTTTGTCCCTTTATTAGTCAGACACATTGAGCACATTTTTCTCTTTCTCTTGATTGCTCGTTACACTCTATGCATGCATAGCCCTTATAAATACCTATCCATCCTTCACAAATTCTCATTCCAACCCACATTCTCTCATTCACTTTCATACATTTTTTGAGTAGTTTACGATGTCAATGTTTGTCGACCTTTCATACAAAGGTTCATGTCATCTTGTAGGAATAATATGAATGGTAAAAGGATGATGGACCACTCTGCAAATTTGCATTAAAGATAAATCTAGATTTGAGGTTGTTCATCAGAGTCTCCTTATACCACTTTGTCATTTTGTATTTCTATCTTCTCCCTTTTGAGGATGTGCGAGAGGGATGACAAATCTTCCTCTCCTTCTCCATCCATCTTCTTACCACAGATTTAACAGTAGAAGTCTAATGGTTTAAAGCAATATGCATTACGTTAATGTAAATGTATTATGAATTGTTGATCAAGTTATAAAATGTGTTTAATCTTGATAATTTGTACCACATCTCTTAAAATTTATGCCTTTTTTTTTTATAATTTTTTCTTTTTTGCCGTTTTAATAATTTATAACTTTGTTTAGAAAATATGCTTTAAAATTCGATTAAACACAAATCAGATTTTATAATCCAAAAATCAATAAAAAGTAGTTCAGATTATATACAAATAAAGTTATTTTCAAAATTTTGTAAAACCCGTAAGAAGATTGTAAAATGGAAAAAGTTTTGTAAAACCCGTAAGAAGATTGTAAAATGGAAAAAGTAAGAGCCGTATTTGATTTATAATAAAGGCACCAATGTTGACCATGAGGTACATTTTTATTCACAATGATCTTTATTCCTTGTTTTCTGTTGCTATTTTTATATTTTCAATTTTTTTTTTTTTATACAAGATAAACTTGCTAACTATATTCTTAATATGTATTTTGTGACATTTTTTTTGCTTTTGTTTTTGTTGTTCTATGGCCCAACCTGCGAATCCAACAATAGATCTGACAATAAATCAATCCACTCTCAATTAGCCTAAAAAAGGATAGATCATGCCTTCAAGTTTTTCATATTCTATCTTGTATGGTTTTTTTTTTCTTCTTTCTTTCAATTAGCTCTAGGCATGGCAACAAAATTCGTGCCCATGGATACCCGTCTAAACCAACCCCGATTTGAAGGGTTTTCCCCAATTTGACTGGGTTTGGGTTTTCCCCAATTTCAAAATACGGGTACGGGGCGGGTAACGGGGATGTATGTACCCACCTCGAACCCATACCCAAACCCTACCCGATTGTAGAAATGTCATGTTTTTGTTTTTGTTGAGGGGGTTGGGTTGATAATGATATGTCATGTTATTTGGTTTGATAATTGTCATGATATAAGAACTTTCATTGATAGTTAAAGAAGCAACTGAATTATTCGGTAAGGAAATGCTAAAATGAACGCAAATTGTTGGATAATGCATTACAACATTACCATTGAAGCTTAATAAAATTATTTTTTATTAAAAAAAATTGATTCACTACGGGGATGGGGCGGGAATACCCGAACCCATTTCGGACGGGGATGAGATTCAATTTCTCATCCCCGTTGGGTATGGGTAGGGTAACAGGTAAGTATATAGGAGTAGGGGATGGGGATGAGGAAGGCAAAACCTGCCCTCACCCCGCCCCATTGCCATGCCTAATTAGCTCAATGGTTAGAAATTCTGTTTTTAAGGACAATAAGCAGGTGGTTAGATTTGAATCATAACTCCTACATAAATTATGCAATATTCTTATTAATTGAGTTAAATTCACGAATATCTTCTTTTATTAATTTTGAAATGATGTAATCTTTATTCTCAAAAAGAAAAACTTTAAAAATAGGAAAAAAGATAAAATCTAATATTATAAAAGTAAAGTAAATTTTTTTATGCAGCTCATATATTAAAAAACTACACATGATTTTGAAAGTCATATTCAAAAATACTCCCAAATGTTGGATCGGATTTAGATAAGTATCATTGAAGTGGTTTTTTTAACGGGACCATTGAAGTTACTCCCTAATGTTTACATTGGATTTTGAATTCCATCATATTATTATATTGATCTGTATATTGGGCTCTGGGAGCTTCATATAATTATATAAACAAATTTGACAATTTGTAGCCTCTTACTCCCTTCAAGGATTTATTTGTCTCATTCACAAAACAAAGTCTATCTTAGATGCTGTTGCCGGCTTCCCAATCTAAAAACAAAATTTATGATACCCATGCATATACAAAATACTAGTACTAATAAGCAGAAATTTTTTTATTCAATTTTTTACAAGTTCTTGTATCATATTACCAAAATAGTTTTGATAAGAATCTTGATGCTCTAACACCATTTTTGTACAAGTAATGTATGAATAGTTAATAGTATTAATATTTTTTGCTGGGTACAACTTATTGATATACGTGTCGTATTTAATCTGTTTCATTAAAGTATTTATGTGCCTGCAAAGGATTTCTTGTACCCAAAATGGAGGGGTATTCCCTTTTCGTCAACACTGTGCGGGTTTCTAATTCTTTACTATACCGTGATAGTATAGTAATGCTAATAAATTATGAACCAAAGAATCTTTGAAAGTCAATGTCACATTGATTTTGGTTATCTAACCAGAGATTTATATTCAATGTTTTTATAATGAAAAATTGAAGGTGAGGTGATGATGCTCATATTTAAGGTAGGTTAGACCTTAAAGCACATATTTTATATTTTGAGTTTTTCTATCATGTGCAAACTTGCACATGTTAAGAAGTTTTAAATAGTAATTTTGTTTTGGAACTTTATATTTACATCTCTTTAAAGATATTAATCGAGATCGAACCATACTAATTACTTGAAGTTAGTGATTTATATTCATTGATCATAATAGTTAGAATAAATGATATTGTTTTTTTTATTTGACAAATAAATGATATTGATGATCGGTAAAAAATTAACTCATACTTTACAATGATGTACTTTTGAATTTGTCCAAATAAAAAAAAATAAAATTGGTTGAGCCAATACTCCATTTTATCATTGGTTGCACTAGTACTTTCTTTAGACAAGATTGGCATGCCCTATTACTAATCACTCCAAGAACTAGAGTTATATAGGTTTCCCCTAAAAGTAAATCTCAAATCAAACCATTAATTAATTAGTATATGTTTAAGTGATTCAATTAAGAAAAAAGTGAATTACAAGATTCTAGGACAAAATAAAAATAAAAATATACCTTAAATACACCTCAGATTATAAAATCCTACAAAAACATTTGATATATGCTAGGTGTGGATTCCAAGTTCTCATCACCAAGTGTGTGAGAGTTTCAAAACTCTTTGGAACCAATAGCAAAAAAAAATAATGAAAAAGAAACTAAATTCCTTTTTTTTTTTCTTTTCATTTTAACAAGATCCCAAACTAGAAAAGATTTAAAGAAGAAAAAGAAAAACGTTACAGCCAAAATCGTCCTTGTCCTTCTCAAATGGTGCCATATGGAGAAATTAAAGTTAAACCCTCCATTACATCCTTTGTTTCTTTGTTTTTGTTCCCACCAACTAATCATAAACCACTTCAAAATATCTATCTACTCTACTCCCAATTTCCCATATATGTCTTTGCTCTTTAATTATTTTTATTATCATTCAAAAATAAATAAAAGAAACCGCTCCACTTCCGTTACTATTAATGCACAAACAAAGAAAATCAAACATAGCCTTATAGTATAGTATTTAATAATAGAATAACCTCTTTTTACATTTTCTATGTTGTTGTACATTTGAAATGAGAAGAATCAAGAATGGGACAAGAATCATCAGATTACAAAAACCAGTTGGTATTAGATATATGCTCCATTTCCAACCGTTCAGTTCTATGTGTTCATACACTTTCCTCTAATGCACATTTCATTGATTGGTATTGCATTCTTGGTGTAAGTTTTTTCATTATCCTTATTTTCCTTGTTGATTAATTTATGAAAACTTCATCAGTAGTACATGTTTCATTTCTTGGATCTCATATCATAGGTGGAAGAAAATGCAGGTGTAAATACCATTCGTAAGAAATACCATAAACTTGGTATGTTATGATTTTGAAACTTTTTATTTATGGCTGAATGCAATTTGTATTGGTTTGTCTCTTTTGACTATTAATTAATTTGTTGCTATGTACAGCCTTGCAACTTCATCCAGATAAGAATAAACATCCCAAGTCTGAAATTGCATTCAAGCTTGTCTCTGAGGTTAGTTTATAAGATAAGTACAAAATTTGGCAAACTCAAAATAAATTTGTGATTTTGTAGAAACTCTAAAGTGTAACTTTTGCCGAAATAACATTGGTACATAGGGTGTTGAAGTGCATGTTTGAAAAGTGACGAAATCACAGTGACAAGTGAATGTATAGTGTCACCGCAATTTCATAGCTTTTCAAACATGCACTAAGCAACTATATATTACTGTTAGAATTAAGAACATTTATCAATATTCCTAAATTGTTCAACTTCCTAGATTACTTGTTAATATTCTTTGAGTAACACAAATATAAATACAAGTTGTGTGATTTGAATTAGATACACATAAATTACTGAACCTATCAATTACTAATTGAAATGAACATATTGTTATTTTAGCTTCTGATTTAGGGAGCTTTTTAACAAAAATTGATTTATAATTCTTTACTTGAGGAAAAGTCCTTATTAGCTACATGTGTTTATGAAGAACTACAATCATAGCTTGAGAATACAAAAAAATGAAATGCAAAATATTATTACAACTAGCTTTTGCAAGATTCTTTTATAAATTTTACTCTAAATGTCAGTTTACAATTTTATCCAAATTGGATCAAAGTGAAAACTGAACTCTCCATTTTTCTTTCTTTCTTTAGGCATATACATGTCTATCTGATGCTGCAAAAAGAAAAGCTTTTAACTTCGAAAGACACAATAGCTTCTGCATTGAGTGCAACAAAATTCCATATAAATCCAACATTGTTCCTTGCAATTCTAATGGTTCAAGTTTCAAGCCATGGAACATTATCAGCAAATCAATATCTAGTAAAGTTAGAAGAAACATTAAGGACATGAGAGAAAGATTGAAGGAAGAGGCTAAGGTGATAGAGAATTGTCTAAGAAAAAATTCAGTGTCAAAGAACGAATCTCCACTCTACAATCCACCCAAGTATCATCTACATGGAGACAAGTCACAGGATAGAGTTGAGAAAGAAATTCCTGTTTTCAATCCATCAAATTACAAGTATCAAAGCTACCCTCGTCCTAGAGACCATGCTTACAAGAATTCCAAGAGTTTTTGGTACTTGCAGAAAGAAAATATGGTGCGCAATGACAAGGGAGATGCTAAAGCGAAGTATACCTCTCCGGTTTTTGAAGTCAAATCAAGTAGCATGGACACAAGAAAATTTGCTTGTGTTTCATCACAATGTTAGCTTCAACTTTTTAAAGCGTTGTCAAATAGTGGCACGGTAGCACAATATCATAGCAAAATTTGAACAAACCGATATTGTAAGTGATATTCTACATAGAGATTATTGTTGCGCTTTAGTGTTGTAGCGTATCAAAATTTGAAGAAACTGCTATTTTCTGCAACTTGCGATTTTGACAACGCTGCAATTTTACATTCAATTCATGTAATGTGATTGACCTATTCTTGCTTCTTTAAGGACTAATTGCATTACATTTCATTATGAAATTTGTCATGGATCTCATGAGTTATACATCTGCTTAGAACCTCCAAGCATTGGTCTTTTTTCCATTCATAATTTTATTTCTTTCTCACTTCTCACGAAGAGATGTAAAATAGATGAACCACCCTCTTTCTTAATCCAAGGTAGAGTAGAGTGTACATAGTAGAATGATTACTTTCTCTCATTTACACCAAAAACATTTTCCTTTTATATACATTAACCTGAACAGAGTAACTAAAACCAATGATTCTCTCTTTACAAATACTATTTTGTATTTGAGCTAAACAACTTCAACCCTTTATTGAGTACATAAAAAAATTCTTGAAGAACCAAAAAAAGCCAATTGAAGAAGAAAATTATAGAACAACGATTGCATCTTTGCAACACCTACTAATTATTGTATTAGAAGATCATAAAAGAAATGGAAGGTTTTATAAAAAAAAAAAAAAAGAAGCTTATAGTAAATAGACTCAAATCTAGTGTGAGGTGAGGAATTTGACACTGAACTTGTTTTGTTTGTTCACCCCATTTGAGGTTTACATGCACAGTTGAACACCATTTGTTGTTGTAACCAACTCTAAATTTCGACTTTGTAAACTTATAATGTGATTTTCTTGTTGTGAATTGAAGCATTTAACTCTTTCATATTATATTCTATAACAAAACTTATGATTTTATTGATGCATCCGTACCTTACTTTTTCTAAAATTTCCGTATTCTCATACCGATATTCGTATCGTATCGGGTACTCTACCCGTACCTATGCAACATAGCATATCTCGAGAAATCTATGAAGATCCAATTTGTTATCAACGAGAGAATAGGTGTTTTACTACGAACCACAAATTTCATCTTGGACGCAGTACTCATACCGGAAATTATAATCAAGAATTATTTTATCAACCATCATCTATTTCAGAGATAACCTCTGACACATTTTTCAAATATAAAAAAGTTAAGTATCCTCTGCCAAACGAAAAAGTGAATTAAACAAGATCCTTTTGTACAAAATACAATAAGAACTAGCAAGCAAGTCAATCTTCAAAAATTTCATTCTAATACTAAACTTATATAAAAAAGCAGGAGAAGGAAAAAAAATGTAGGGTAATTTATATGCTTGGCTAGTCAAACACAAAATAGTTCATAGATCTTTGGGTTTTGATTACCAAGGAATAGAGACTTTACAAATAAAGCCCGATGATTGACATTTGATTGCTGTTATTTTATATGTATATGGTTACAATTATCTATGTTCCCAATGTGCTTATGATGTAGCACCAGGAGGACTATTAGCTAGTGTCTATCATCTTACGAGAATAGAGTATAGTCTAGATCAACCCGAAGAGGTATGCATAAAAGTATTTCTCCCAAGGCAAAATCCGAGAATTCCTTCTATTTTCTGGGTTTGGAAAAGTGTCGATTTTCAAGAAAGGGAATCTTATGATATGTTAGGAATCTCTTATGTTAATCATCCGCGTCTGAAACGTACTTTAATGCCCGAAAGTTGGATAGGATGGCCTTTGTGTAAAGATTATATCGCCCCCCAATTTTTATGAAATACAGGATGCTCACTAAATGATAAAAATAAGAAAGTAATCCGCGCTTCGACAACCCCAGATAGTCAAGAAATATATGTATGCACATTTTCTTTTTGTTATAGATTCGACAGAATAATAGAGGTTTCATTCATATCTTATTATGGATGGGATAAATAACAAAATGGATAAAAAAATAAAAAAAAAGACAATAATATAGGGATTCATTGAGATTCTAAAATTGGATGGAACGATACTTAATTTAGGGTGAGCCAATACGATGAACTGAAAAAGTTATGTATCATTAACTATGTAAGATGTACACCAACATCAATTAGATATACGGCTACGAAAAAGTAGGATCAAAGAAAATCAAAAGAAATGGACCAAATTTTTTTATAATGTATCTCAGATAATTTTTGACTATTCCCACCTTTGAACTTCCCTAGATTAAACTTTTTGGCCTTTCAACCAAGTAATTTTACCATTTGAATATTGTTGAAATATTAATATTCTTTTTGGAGCGCAGAAAAAATTGAAACAAAATGGAATCATTGATTTT
>Ga0228710_1005170_pt1 | contig 20342 bp, 17 predicted proteins | sample MedpolnodulmetaG_FD_177995 | JGI IMG/M metagenome (GOLD analysis project Ga0228710, IMG submission 177995) | Root nodule microbial communities from Medicago polymorpha collected in Santa Monica, California, United States - pink nodules | ecosystem: Host-associated > Plants > Roots > Nodule... | reverse complement strand
AATAACAAAAACATGCAAATAACATCAAAAATCACAAAAATATTTTCATAATAAACCTTGATTTTCAATCAAGTGATCCTTTTTTTATTTTTATTTTCTTAATCAAATGTCAATCAATTTAATTCTACTTTGAGTCTCTTTTCTTTTAAATTAAAAAATACAAACCAATTCTTATTTGCCATTTGGCTTTTTATTTTAAAACTTTTTTTTTCAAAACTAATAAAAAACACAAAACAAATTTCTACCCCGAACTACGAGGTTTTGATCCCTCACGGGTACGTAGGCAAAGGACACTCGTCCTTCCAAATCAATAAAAAATGTAGATAAATTAGGTCTCTTTTTTCTTTTATCATTTCAAATTCCATTTTTAAGCAAGCAAGTTATAGCACAATTAATTAAATAAAATCAAGAGGTTCCCATATAATACTATGGATATTTAGGGTGCTAACCCCTTCCCTAAATATAACTAACCCCCGAACCCTAAATCTTTTCAAATATGGGGTAGTTTGAACTTTTTTCCCCTTTTCTTAAAAATAAAATAAAATGTTCAGCCGTGAAATAAATTAGTGAGTCAAACGCTAACCAAATAGCTTTGATCTCCAAAAAATGACGCGATATTAGGGGGCCTAAAAAAAACCTTCAACTTTAATACATTACGCCAAAAATAAACGGGTTAGCCCGACGCCTCAGTCTCTTTTGCCATAAGTCTAACATTTGAGGAATCACAAGATATACTTGTATAAAAACGAAAGCGAAATTTTGTTTTGAATAGTTTTAAAAGCTAGCAATAGCCAAATCTATAGCCGGCCAAATTCTTTTTCAATGAAAGCTCATTCCCCTTGTAATAAAAAATAAATAAAATAATACTCATTCCACTTTTTAATGCTTCAAACATCCATAATTACTGTCTGTTATTTCTTAATGTCTTCGTTTCTTTGTTCTTTCCTTCTCATATTCATTTTCACATCTCAACTCACCACAGCCAACATTAACAATGATAACAAATTGCAATACTTCTGTGATGAACATAACGATGGTGGTAACTACACAACCAACAGCACCTATCACACAAACCTTAACACCCTTCTATCCACTCTCACTTCCAACAAAGATATCAACAACGGTTTCTATAATTTATCTTATGGCAAAAACATTGACAAAGTAAATGCTATTGGACTATGCAGAGGAGATATCAAACCCAATGATTGTCAAAATTGTCTCCAAAATTCATCTGTCTTTCTAACACAACTTTGTCAAAATCGAAAAGAGGCTATTGGTTGGTACGATGAAGATACATGCATGTTGCGTTACTCATACCGTTCAATATTCGGTCTCAATGAAACTAGACCTTTTTATTTAGGATGGAGTTTGAACAACGCAACAAATGAAGATGAATTTGATAAAGTACTGAAAAATTTATTGGATAATTTAAGAAATAGAGCCTCATCAGGTGACAGTGACCTTAAATATGCTGTAGGAAGTGATGAGGTTGGTCCAAATAATAATCAAACCATATATGGTCTAGCTCAATGCACACCTGATTTGTCTAAAACATTTGTTTAGTTCAATCTATCAATGAAATCACAATATGTTGTAACAACAGGATGGGTGCTAGAGTTGTTAGACCCAGTTGTTATTTGAGATATGAAACCGATTCACTCTTCTATCAACAAACACCAGATCCACCCTCATCAGCACTAGTGCCACCATTCTCAACTCCTCCGTTTGCACAAAACACTTCCTCTCCAGGTATTTATCAATAGATTAGTTAAAAAATAGTTGCACACAAACATAAATAAATTATAAAAAAATGTTTATTTAATAACCTTAAACAAACAAAAAAACTTTGTATTTGTTAAAATTTAAAAATCAAGTTTATGGTGGTCTTAGTGAATAGTGAGTATAGTTATTTTGAACAACAAATATTAATTTTGTTAACATAAAAAATACAGCATTAATTTTGTTAGTTGTAATTTTTATTAATCAAATATTTGTTGTTTTGAATTAAAAAGGTTAATAGAAAGAATTAAATCCATGATAACCTTGTTAGATTTTTTTTTTGGCACTACTCTTCTTTTCTTAATTTTTTTTATTATAAAATATCACTATAAATTATTCAAATCACCTCTTTTTTTATTCAAAACACCTTAATTATTGAAATTTTTGTTGAGGGGACCTTAATTATTGAACTTATTAATGCTTTAGTATCTTTGTGCAGGAAAAAGCAATAAAAGTACTACTATTGGCATCGCTGTAGGAGTACCAATTGCTCTTGTTCTTATGGTCTTCATTTTTATCTGCATTTATTTAAGAGTGAGGAAGCCAGATAAAAGATTTGAAGGTAAGTTGAAACATTGATATACGTTCACTATTGCAATGCAATTTTATGAGAAAAAGAATATATATCTATCTTTAAATTCTTTAAGTTTAAGTATGCGGATTAAAATACTCTCTTTTAAATCGGTTGTAGGAGTAGTTGATTTAAATGTGTTTTTTGGAGTAGTGTATATAGGTTCATCTCTAACATTTCATAGGTTAGTGATATAATTTTTTTGTTGTTGTAAGGATTGGAGTTCTTATACTCACTGTAACAAAATTTTGTGGATTGGTAATAATCTCATATCATGTATGACGAACTTTTTTTACCCATTTGTCGCAGAAGTTCAAGAAGAAGAAGAAGACAAAATTGATATTACTACCGAGCAACTGCAATTCGACTTCAACACCATACGTATTGCTACGAATGATTTCTCAGATTCTAATAAACTTGGAAAAGGCGGATTTGGGTTTGTTTACAAAGTAAAATAACACTATTAAACATTACTTTATTAATTAAATTAAAATATGTTATACTCTTGTCGTTAAAGCTTATCATTACTAAATAATATTTATTTTCAGGGTAGGTTCTCCAATGGGCAAGAGGTTGCTGCCAAAAGGTTATCAATGAATTCCGGACAAGGAGATCTAGAGTTTAAGAATGAAGTATTTTTAGTGGCTAAACTTCAACACCGAAATTTAGTAAGATTACTCGGTTTCTGCCTAGAAGGAAGAGAAAGACTACTTGTATATGAGTTTGTTCATAATAAAAGTCTTGATTACTTTATTTTTGGTAGGTTTTATTATCTTTATTACTATAGTTATGGTTGAACATTAAGCTTATTAATTACATTGTTATATGATTCAAAGTGGTTGTGTATATCAAATGTAGATCAAGCAAAGAGAGTGCAATTAAATTGGGAAAGGCGCAACAAAATTGTTTTAGGTATTGCTCGTGGCATTTTGTACCTTCACGAGGATTCTCGATTGCGTGTTATTCATCGTGATCTTAAAACAAGCAATATTCTCTTGGATGAACAAATGAATCCTAAGATAGCTGATTTTGGCATGGCAAGACTTTTTGGTGTTGACCAAACCCAGGAAAACACAAATAGAATTGTCGGAACCTAGTAAGTATTCAAAAAAAGTATTGGTTGTTTTTAATTTTATATCATTAGGCTTAGTTTATGCAACTTAGTAGAAAGATGAAGATAAGTGAAAATATTTTGCTTAACTATCCATATTGTTTTGTAGCGGATATATGGCACCTGAGTATGTAATGCATGGACAATTTTCAGTAAAATCAGATGTCTTTAGTTTTGGTATATTGGTTCTTGAAATTATAAGTGGTGCAAAAAACAGTGGCATTCGTGATGGGGATAATACAGAATATCTCTTGAGCTTTGTAAGTCATACTTTTAATGTCGTCATATCTTTCATGTTATACTATTTTTGTTGAAATTCAAATTAGTTTAGTAGTAAAATTATATCTAAATTCTAACATAGAGTAGTATTTGCATTTGGGTAAATTTGTGCAGGCATGGAGAAACTGGAAGGAGGGGACTGCAACAAATATCATAGATCCCACATTAAACAATGATTCACGAAATGAAATGTTGAGATGTATCCATATTGGATTACTTTGTGTTCAAGAGGATATAGCTAGCAGGCCAACCATGGCTTCTGTTGTAGTGATGCTTAATAGTGATTCTGTTACCCTCCCAATGCCTCTTGAACCTGCATTTCATATGGATTGGAGTGACTTTCAAGATACGAACCTGCCATGTTCAGCTCAAGAATTATCTGTCATTGGGGCTTGAAATACACAACTATTTCCTTGCTAGCTGGAATTTTAATCATCGGAATAACCTTGATATCCATAATACATATTTCATAGTGTTGTAAATACCAGACCAGATTGTAATTAAATGGTAGTTTTTAGGCTTAATAGCAGTTTTGACCCCCTAAGTATCAGGAAGTTGCGATTTTAGCCCCCTAACAAAATAAAATACAATCCAGCCCCCTAAGTACCGCCCCTTTTGCAGTTTTGGCCTCTCAGGCCAATTTTGACCAAGTCAATGATGACGTGGACGCCAATATGTAATTTTTTTTATTTTTTATTTTCTTAATAATTAAAAAATAAAAAAATTACACACGTGGCGTCCACGCCAGCATTAACTTGGCCAAAATTGGTATGGGGAGCCAAAACTGCAAAAGGGGCAGTACTTAGGGGCTGAATTGTATTTTATTTTGTTAGGGAGCCAAAATCACAACTTCCTAATACTTAGGGGGCCAAAAATGTTATTAAGCCTAGTTTTTATTTTCTTTTTTGTATATGTTGTTCGTTAAATAAGCCCATTAGGGCACAACTCTGCTGGAAGGTTTTGTATTAGCTAAAGTTCTCATATTTTTTTCACTTGTTTCTTCATTTTCGTATTCATCTTATCTTTTATGCATTTAGATCATCTTCATTTTTTAGATGAACATAATGGGTAAGATGAATTTGCAAGGTTTCTTGGTGGTTAAGGTTCCTGATGCACGGTTTTTAAGATTTGTGTCATGGTCTTTGATGCTACTGTTGTTGTTGTTGTTGTTTGTTATTGTTACCGCTTCTACTTCTATATCTATCAATGTTAAGGTTTTGATTCTATTGTTCAATGTTCATGATTTGGATAATGAGGGGTTCTTAAAAAGGAGGATAATAAGGCATATTTCTAACTCGATTTTAACTTCTACTTTACTCATACTTCTACTCGTATTGTTTTTAAGAAGTCAAACTAACTCATCAAAATTGACACAAAAAATAACAGTCGAAATTTCAAGTCAATGTCATCTAACCAATTCAAATGGATTTATTTTTCTTTTATTTGTTGACGAATCAATGAAACAACCAACTAGTTTCTTCCATGCAAGGGCAGTGTTGGCCCTAAAATGAAGGTTAATGATCGAAGGATAGCGATAAATCAAACTTCCAAGATAGAAAGTTTTCATAAATTCATACAGTGATAAATAACTTAGATCGTTTAAACTGTTACATATGTTCCGGTGAAGATTAATGATCACAGTTGAACGGCGGTGAAAATTTTCGTATCTATAATCCATATAGTGGATGTTTGAATAACAAAGTGTATATGATCTCCTTGAATTTGATTATAGCCGAAACACATCATTGTCTATGTGAATCTTAATAACCAACCATGCTCAAGGGACTATTTTAGTCCATACAAAACCTTCTTCAATTGACACAACTTGTTGGCTCCATTTAGTCCATACAAAACCGTCTTCAATTGACACAACTTGTTGGCTCCATTATGAGACCAAAGGCAGGTGAAATTTCCATATACATCTCCTCCTCCAAGGAACGATTCATTACCACAAAGAAATTATGTTCGTCAGTTTCAAGAAAAATGTAATCATTATTGAAAGTATAGCCGTTTCTGAAATTTTGATGGCGCAAAGACAAACCTACAGATTGAGCCCTAATTAATAGGTATACATCTTGAATCTATGTGAAAATATTTTGTTTGAAATATATAGTTTTTATTACGTTAAAAAAATCTATTAAAACATCTAACTTTACACAACAAAATTGGTAAAAAAATAAATAAATATCCAAATGCTCATACAAAACAATTCATACGAGCATTTTTATATGCGAAAATCGCTAATAATTATGTTGACATCAATATGCTCTATCATATCTTTCTCAATACATAATGGCTAGACGATTCAGTCTTTCTTGTGACATTTTTCAATATTAGTGATATGCTCAACATTATTCTCATGTTCTTTGGTTTCTGACTTAAATGTTTTTAATCATTCACTCCATCATTTGTTAGAAGTCAATCCATCATTTGCTAAAAGACTCTTGTGGCTGCTATTTTGAGAAGTGAACAATTTACAACAAAAGCAATATATTTTATCTGCATGTTTATAGCAAACCAACCATTTTCTTTCAAAAGCCTCTCCTTTACTCAACTTTCTCGAAAGATAAGAATATGAAAAATGTCTAGAAAGTATGTTTATAGGAAATGTGATATTCAATTCCCTAATTAGCGTTTTTCAATTAAAATATTTATCGTTTTAGCATTAAGAATACCCTGATTTCTAGGATTATAGATATTTAACGAAATGATAAAGTGGTCATCGACACCTACATTAATATTTGATGCATCAAGAACATTTTTATTGTCATTGATAAGATTAATATCTTTCGAATTTTCAAGAGATTGTTCAAAAGTATCTTCTTCTATAACTTATTCATCATTATTCAAAGACTTTGTTACTCATTTACAAACAAATTTATCTATTGTCCTCTTTTGTGATTCTATTATTCACGACACTTTTTTTTTTTTTTTTTAAACTTTTTAACCAAATTAAAATTTATTTTTTTTTTTTTTTTTTTTTTTTATTTTTTTTTTTTCTTCTTTTTTTTTTTTTTTTTTACAACTTATGAACCAAATTTTGATCTTATTTTTTAGACCTAGGACGGTTGCCCCTCCTCACCCTACCTCATATAAGACCCTTGTTGAAAGCTACTAGCCAAATCTTCGGCAAGATAAATATATTTCCGAAGTACACGTGGATATTGGAAAAATAAATTAGCCTAAATCCAAATTTCTCAATTCAACATAAAAGTAACAATAGAGATGGAGGTCAAAATGATCTTGTTGTGTGATCCATTAATGTATGAGGAGAGAGTGCTTGGTCAAACAAAATAATTTAAACTATTGACTGGTATTCTTTTATTTGAAAGGTATTGACTGGTATTCTGACAAAATACTTAACTAAGGATTTTATAATTAAATAGTCTATGTTTTGACTAGTAATAACTAAGGATTTTATTATTGAATCGTCTATGTTTTAATTGGTAATCTTATACATAATACTACTAAACTAAGGATTTTATAAATCATGTAATCATCGCCGGTTCGAAAGTGCCGTGGAACTTTCAGGTACAGTGTGTGTATTGTGGACCAATTTTTGTCTCAGGTGTCTTGTATCTTTCTAATAAATAAATAATCTAATGCAGAAAAGTCAAGAAAATAGTATTCAACCAAAGAAACTTCTAACATTGAATGAGAATTGGGTGGGTCGCTAGCAGAACTATAAATCACCGTGTCTCCATTTCATATTATATAGTAGAATATTCATTCTATTCAATGCATGATAATTGATAATAGTAGAAGTATAAATACTCTTTGTACCAAAAAAAATAAAAAGAAGTATGAATACTCTCCCTATCACTATCACAATAACAACAACAACAAAAAGTCTCCGTGAGCTTAACTCAGTTGGTAGGGACATTGTATAATTTATGCAAGGGTCAGGGTTCGAACCTCGTACACTCCACTTTTCTATATTTAATTGTGTGAACTTCAGCCCCTAGGCTACTAGACCCAAAAAAAAAAAAACAACAACAGCAAAAAAGTTTAGTAAAATAACAACACAAAGTTTATTTTGTGTGTAAACAACAAAAAGTTATTCATCCCTTAAAAATATTATTAATCACATTGAAAGGTAACTATGGTCCGAAAGAAAACTTATATTTAAAATTTCTCAAACAAAATAGTTTTCAAACAAAAACAAATAAATCAGCTAGATGTTAGTTTGAGAGAGCACAAATTAAATTGGTAAATATGTATACTCAATGTAAGTTGACTCGTAAGAAGTTGATTGACATGTAAGGTTGTGGGTTCAGCTCCTACCTTAGATGTAAGGACATCTTTGACGGATAATCCGTAAGCACATCTATAGGAATGAGCATGAAGGCACACTTCAAGGGATGTCGCACACATCTGACTTTGTTATTGGATCACGCTGCGAAGTAAAAAACTGACAGCCGAATGTGGGGTGCCACATACCTCCTCAACGAGGGAAAACTTAACGCATTATAGGCACAAATAACCAAGCAAGGCCAATTACTATATGTAACATAGTTTGGCAAGTAAGATAAAGATTTGCTTATAAATACACATCTTGTACATTTTATAAAAACACACAATCAATCAAACTTAACTTGTTTACACATTGTTATCCTTTTATATTTTTATCTTTATCTTCTTTTTTATGCATTTCTTCGTTTAGTAGTTCAAAATTCGAAAAATATTATACTTAATACTCTTTGAAGTATTTGAGAAACTCATAACTAAGAGACAGTTTATTCCTCAACATAATGAATTGAAGAAAGAGTTGAGAGCTATTAACCAATACTACAACTAAATTTCTAATTCGACAACACCTAACCTAATTATAATTTGTTTTCTGTATATACAACGATCACATGATTTTCACACCTAGTTAAAGAATACGAAAAAGAATTGTAGGAATTATCACTCAAATATGAGGGGATTTAAATGTTCATACCTACCACACTTTGACGAATGCCAAAAACAAAAAATTACTTTTTATGGAATGAAATAATTTTCAATTCAAGATAGGTGACTTTAGTCATTTGCCTTCAATAGTGAATCCTTCAATTATACACACCTAACGCCACATAGAACCTATCCAAATCTTCCAATCTTCAACAAAAAAAAAACTTCAATTCTTTGTATCAATAGGACAAGCAATATGGCTATTCCTTCCTTACTTTGCTCTCTCCAAATTCTCCTAATCATAATTTTCACTTCTCAAACCAAAGCTGAGGTTGTATACGATGAAATCAATTTATACCACTACGTTTGTGATCAAGAAAACAATAGAGGTAACTACACAACAAATAGCACCTATGACAAAAACCTCAACACACTTTTATCTACTCTCACTTCCAACACAGAAATCAACTACGGTTTCTACAATTTTTCACACGGCGAAAACAGCAACAAAGTCTACGCAATTGGACTATGCCGAGGGGATATTATGCCGAATAATTGTCGCAGTTGCCTCGGAAGCGCCAGAACAAATCTTACACGTAGTTGTCCAAATCAAAAAGAGGCTATTTTTTGGTCTGAAGATGAAAAATGCATGTTGCGTTATTCGGACCGATTGATATTAGGTGTAATGGAAGATATTCCTATGTTTTCTTCAAATAATGAAAATAATTCAAGTGATGTTGATTTGTCTAATGAAGTTGTTACTACTTTGTTGAATAATTTAACAAGTAGAGCTGTGAAAGGTGATTCTAGGCTTAAATATGCTGCAGGTAGTCAACCTGGTCCTCAGTATGAAGTTATATATGGTTTGGTTCAATGTACACCTGATTTGTCTGAAACGGATTGTAATTCATGTTTGGTTGAGAATCTTCAACAAATTCCTAGTTGTTGTAATAATAAGATTGGTGGAAGAGTTGTTAGGCCTAGTTGTAACATGAGATTTGAAACTTCTTACCTTTTTTATGAGCCTAGAGCATCACCACCCCCGCCGCCGCCATCTCCTCCACCACCCAATACCAATGGTAATACTTCATCACAAGGTACTTGTTACATTCTCTTAAAGGAGTTTATAATCTCTAAAAATTTAATTTGTTATGTTTTTGAAAGATATATCTTTTATTGAAATATTTATTTATGGATAAATGATGAGGGGATGATATTTTCTCTATTGGTTATGCAAATGCTTCCAAGGTTTTCAATGAAATGCTTTTTCAAAAGAAAAATCAAGTGCAAATTATGTGGTTTAGGCTGTCTACAATTTATGTTTAGGAAGAATATAATGATTTTTGTGGTCCAAATGTGTTAACTGTTTTAGGGGATGTCTTTAAATTTTCTCTCAACTTCTTGAGTGATAGAGTCATAACTAAAAAAATAGTTAAACAAGCAGCCAGTGTTACTTTATCAAAGTGGAAGAATTCGAATCCATAACTCATTTAAATATTTTATCACTATGAGAAATGTTGTACCAAAGAAAAACCACTACGAGAAATGTTACTTTGACAATAATTACACCGAATTTGTTTACGGTGCATAAACAAATTTAGTTTTTATTAGTTTTTCTTTTCTTTTTCTAAGACACATTAATAACTATAAATGATGTATATTCATTTGCATCACTATTCTTAAATAAAACAATGTTATTTGAAAATCCAAAGATTAAAGTATTCGACAACCGTATAAAAATATATCACTAATCATTAATGATATGACTAGAAAAGAGAAAGAAAAAAAAGCAACAAAAATCCATATAACACTTGATCCGTATAAATATACGATGTTGGACAACATTTTAGTTGTTAACTTATCATTACTCCTTAATTAAACAACCTTATTGAAATTGTTAATAGAATTTTATTATCTTGGTACATATGGAATATCCAACACGGAGAGATTTGGTTTGTACAGGAAAAAGCAACAGTGGTTCTACCATTGGCATCGCTGTAGGAGTACCAGCTGCTCTTGTTGCTATGGTCTTCATTTTTATTTGCATTTATTTAAGAGTAAGGAAGCCAAAGAAACGGTTTGAAGGTAATTAAGTTGAAACATTGATATACCGTGACTTAAGTATTTCATATCACATATAACAATTTGTTTACCTATTCATGGTAGAAATTCAAGAAGAAGAAGATGATGAAGCAGCTCAAATTGAAAGTCCTGAGCCACTACAACTCAACTTCAACACCATACGTAATGCTACAAATGACTTCTCAAATTCTAATCAACTTGGAGAAGGAGGATTCGGGGTTGTTTACAAAGTAAAATACCACTATTTAACATTACTTCATTCATTATAATATGCTATACCCCAATACTTGTTTTGAAAACTTATTCTTCCTAAATATACTTTCAGGGTAAGCTATCCAATGGACAAGAGATTGCTGTCAAAAGGTTGTCAATGAGTTCAGGACAAGGAGATTCAGAATTTAAGAATGAGGTGCTTTTGGTGGCTAAGCTTCAACACCGAAATTTAGTGAGACTACTCGGTTTCTCACTAGAAGGGAGAGAAAGAGTACTTGTATATGAATTTGTTCAAAACAAAAGTCTTGATTATTTCATTTTTGGTAAGTTTTAATATCGATTGATGTGTATAATATCTATTCTACTTTAGTTCTGGTTAAATACTAAGCTAATTAATTGCATTGTACAAGATTCAAAATGATTGGGCATGTTATATGCAGATCAAGTTAAGAAAGCGCAGTTAAATTGGGAAATGCGCTACAAAATCATTTTAGGTATTGCTCGAGGCATTCTTTACCTTCACGAGGATTCTCGACTGCGCATTATTCATCGTGATCTCAAAGCAAGTAATATTCTCTTAGATGAAGAAATGAATCCTAAGATATCTGATTTTGGCATGGCAAGACTATTTGGTGTGGACCAAACACAGGAAAACACAAAAAGAATTGTTGGAACCTAGTAAGTATTCAAAAGAAGTATATGATGTTACCGATATTATATCAACAAGCTTAGCAAATGCAAAGTGTTAGAAAATTGAACATACATGATTGTGAACAAAATTTGATTTATTGAGGTTACTTGTCCATATTGTTTTTGCAGTGGATATATGGCACCTGAATATGCTATGCACGGACAATTTTCAGTGAAGTCAGATGTATTCAGTTTCGGTATATTGGTTCTTGAAATTGTAAGTGGTTCAAAAAACAGTGGCATTCGCGATGAGGAGAATACAGAGTATCTATCGAGCTTTGTAAGTCATACTTTTCATGTCATCATATCTTTCATGTTATATTGCTTTTGTTTTAATTTAAAAATTTGTTTAGAAGTGTATTATATCTAACCTAGTATTTTATTTGCATTTGGACAAATTTGTGCAGGCATGGAGGAATTGGAAGGAGGGAACTGCAACAAGTATCATAGATCCAACATTAAATAGTGATTCACGAAATGACATATTGAGATGTATCCATATTGGATTACTTTGTGTTCAAGAGAATGTAGCTAGCAGACCAACCATGGCTACTGTTGTAGTGATGCTTAATAGTGATTCTGTTACTCTCCCAATGCCTTTGGAACCTGCATTTCATATGGATAGCAGAAACCTTCAAGATATGAAATCATGGGGTCATAGTTCAGCTCAAGAATCAGTCAATGGGGCATCAAATACAGAGCTATATCCTCGGTAGTTGGATCATGGGAATGTCTATCACAACCATAATACATAGTCCATTAATAAACAAATTTAATTCTTTCAACCAATGTATATACTATATTAATATACCAAATGCATGTACTTTTTTTTTTCATCTTATATTTAAAACTAGAAGAGTATAGTAAATATAATATACGTTAAAATATTTTTCAAAAGAATGCTTTTTTTTTCTTCGATGCTATTTAATTTCTTTAATTGAAAATATTTTAAAAACTCAACCTTTTTATTTGATGTTCTTCTTCCTCCATTTCCTTCATGTAAAATATGAGTATGTTTTATGTAACGCCTAAGTATATATGTTGGTTTTAAGTCATTGAAGGTTGGTTGTTGTTCTACATATTCATGCAATATACATGTAATATATGAGCATATTTCATTTTTTTTAGGGGATATGAGCATATTTCATGTAACGCATGAAATATAGTCATTAGTTATTGATTTTTTTTTATTTATATCTTTGTGTAACACATGAGTATATTTCATATAACATGTGAAGATGTGACCATTTGATTATTGGTGGTTGTTTATAAACCAAATTACATTTGATTTATCTTCCTCTTTGGTTTCTTCTTTTCGTCATTGTCGTCTTTTTCTGTCTTCACATGTCTGAATATCTAAACTTTGCTCTTCGTTTATTTTAAATTCAAACACCTCTGCTTCACCATCAATGTGGCCCTTGTTAAAAAATATAATGTCACTTATCAATTAGTTTCAATTTCACAATAGCTCCATTTAACCATTCATATCCTTAACTTCTTCCTTAACAAACTTTTTGACGACCTTCATGTCACCTGTTAATTCGAAACGAAACTTAGTATATAGGGCTTGTTTGATTGAGTTTTATTTTTAGTTTTTTAAAATGTATTTTCAAAATCAATTTTAAGAAATTATTTTTAATATGTAAATAATAAATTAAAAACATGTTTATGTTTGATAATTCTATTTTTAAGTATTGTTTTGGGATTGAGTAAATGAAAAAACATGTATGAAAAATTTGTTTTTAAAATAAAAATAAATAATTTTTTTAATTAACTAATGATGTAATCTTTTTTTTTTTTTGAGGGAAACTAATGATGTAATCCTATCATTGAAGGAGATTATGCATTTCATAAAAAGTATGTTAAATTTAAAATTAAGTTTTTTTTATCAAGTGTAATATATTATTAAAAGAGATTAATAATTATGAATTAAAAGTGCCATTTTTTACACAAACATCAATTAGAGTAGTTCACGGGTATGAATCGGACTAATTCGATGACTCAACTAAATCAAAAGAGTTCAATTCAGATTTTTTTTCATTGTTTGCACCAAATCTGACCAAACTCGAATAATTTAGTTCAATAATAAATTTATAATTTAACACTCATGAAACTATCTCTATAGTAACTAAATAACTTTTTTTTATTAGGAATTCTGAGTGTTGTACCATAAGCAAATAAATTTAGTTTAAGTGTTGACGTTTTAAATAATAAACTTTAATTTAATTTGTTTCAATTTCGCAATAACTCCAAAATCTGGAAGCTTAAAACCGTTCCTAAGCACCAAGTTTTGAGTTGGCGCTGTTGGATTAATTATTTAATTAATTAATTATGGATTGACAATAATCAATTATTATAAGTTAATCTTATAATATAAATATGGTCTATTGTGTTAAGCATTAATTATATGTTGAATTTGAGTGATTGGACTATTGTTACTAAATTTGGTTGTACCATTTAGATAAGTCCAATGAGAGCCCAATGAGAGGTCTCTTGCCAACCTTTAGCTATTTAAACGTATCCCATCAAAGGATTAATTATTCTGAATAACATTGTGAAAACTTAAAGCTAGACGGAATGAGGTAGTTATCCTTGTCATAGTTGTCCTTCATCAACCTAATTCAAAGGTACACAATTTCTTCTTCCTTCCTTATTATCGATGATATGCTATAAATTGTATCTATTGATTCATGGTTAAACACTAAAACTTTTATCAATTGGTATCAGAGCCAATTAGATACAAATTTGTTATGCATCGTAAATTGATCTGTAAGTCGCTTTGCAAATTTTTTTTATCCAACCCTAATGTATGGCTTTAGTTTTCAATCTGAATGCCAAAATTGTTTTAAGGGTTTCATGAATAATATACTGCTGCTGCGTGTACCAAATAGTTTTGAATTGAATGAATTAATTCATCATACGAAAAAGGAATCGGACCTTATACAGTTATATGTCTATTGTTCTTTCAAATTGACGTGTTGAAATTCATGAACCTGATATACTGAACAAATTCTATATACTAATGTTAAAGTTCATGAATCATGTATACCGCTGAATTATGAATATAAAGTCTCATGTTGATGTTCTTGGTATCATTCTTTTTTGATTGCCAAAAATTCTCTTAAATACGATCTATATGCAATCGTCAATCAAATACTAGTGTTGATTATTCCATCAATTGGCTGATTGTTGTAAATTTCTTTTCTAAAGCCAAAGCCTAATTGGAAATCGATTTCAAAAGATTATCTTCTTTTGGCAATAAACCCATTTTTTTTAACCCCAAAAAATTAACTTCTAAATATATCATTATTTGGGGAAAAATCATTTTCTAAAATATCTTATTTTCTTGTGTGATTTCCTTACTCTTCTATGACCCTTATGAGAAATCTCACTCTTCCAAATAATCAATAGATCTTACTCTTTTGTGTCGGTAAGAAATTATTCATCCCTAATTAACTTGTAAATATTATATTATTTTGAGAAAAAAAAATATAATTTCTCTTGTATCCAAAATACTATTAAGAAGATTTGATTTATTCTATACCTTAAAATTTGGGATTTAAATTACCATATAAAATCTCTAAACATGTGATGTAAATTAATATGAGAATCATATACACTTTTAGATCATAGATTCTCTAAATTTCAGTCTAAAATATTCTATGTGAAAATATTTGTTATAGTAGTAACACTTAGGTACAATATTTTTAAAGTGTTATAATTGTGAAAATTCTTAGACTCAAACTTATATTCTTGCATCAAATATTCTATACATATTTTGAGATTTGTTGATACCCTCAAAATTATTTGTCTATCAAGAATAACTTTACTATTATACTATATATATTCTTGATTTATGGGTTTCAAAATTTTGTCAAAACTTGAAAAGATCATATATTCTCAATATTTGAGCCTAAACTGTTTTAAAAATCTTCTCTTATATTAGTAACACTAATTATCTCATCAATTAAAATGTTACTATTGTGATTTTATAGAAGGCTTAATTTTATTAATTTTAATGCCAAATATAATTAAATTTAAATTTTATGATTTTAAATAATCTTGGCATTATAAATATTCTAATATAATATATTTTTTAATTCATATTGTCTTAGCATAAAGATCCAAAGTTCACTAATTGATCATTCTTTTGACGACATATTTAAACTTAAACACTTGTCCCTGATTCTTGTGTCAGATTGATTTAAAGGGTCCTAATGATATTTTGTTTTCAAAATGAGTATAGTGACTTGTATATTATATATGCCATTTACACTAATTGAATCTAAAATTGACATATTTCTCTTTAATATACATTCTTATAGTTTCTACTATACTCTCTAACTCAGACTTGTAATTTATTACTCTAAATATTGTGACAAACACTATAAATTATCTAATTATGTGTCTTTTCGCAATTAAATGTTTGGATCACAATAATATTAAGTTATACATAGTGAATAATGCATTGTTGCATTTTTATGCTAAAATTCTAATTATAAATTAAAATTTGCACAGCTCTTTGTTGTTTATCCGTTAAATTTATCAAAACAACATATTAAGAATTCATGCAATTTTAAAGCATCCTTACAACTGAACACTTATATAAATCATATGATTTATAATTAGAGTCTCATATATGTTTAGTTATAATGACGTATTCTCTATTCATGATTATTTTGAGATGACTATATTATAAGATATTCTCGTTAAGTCATCAAAAGTCATTGGCTCTAAGTATAAGGATGAATGTCACACACTACGAGGTAAGTCGTGATTTAATTATTTTTATCCTCTTGTGACTTATCGTATATTATTGCACATATGAAACCATTTATTCATTCTTCTCTTCTGTTGTGCAATTATAATATCTTATATAGAAGTGAAATCTTTTTTCCAGAATATTCTAAATAGAACTCTATAATTCTTATATATTTGTACTATAATACTCCATTTGTATTTATATTCTAATTCTACTTTATAGTGGGAGTATTAAAAAAAAAAGGGTTTTAAGAGTTCTACTCTGGATAAAATAGAAAATTAATTGACACACTTGTATTCTAGATATAACTCTTGTTATTATACTATTTCATATAAATAAATTCTAAAGTCATATTTATGACGTGCTAATTTAAAATATTGTTAAACATGTCTTTCTATTATATGAATTTGAATATGACCGAAGTTGAGTAAATTAAGTACAATTGTTTATGCATGATATTATTTTATCATATTCTCTTAAGCATAGACATTATTGGTTTGTATAGTTATAATCTCACCCATCGTGGATACAATTATGCAAATTTTGTTAAATATATTAGCATTATATTGGTGACAGTCATACCCTATCAATGTGTTATTATTAATATAATTGTTATTATTCAATATACCTTAACTTTTATACTTATGTCAAATATAATTAGAGTACCATATCAATATTTAAATTTTTTGAGACATAAGAATTGTACATTCTGATGATATAGTTCTTACTTATTATCTTTAAGATCTCGAATTTGATTACAATAAGTAAGTTACTCTATTAAAAGATATGTAGCAAACTATATAAATTTTGCATTCCAATATTATTCTAATTTTGAATTAAATTTCTACTTAAATGTTATTTTTGTATGTATAGAAATATTTTGGATTGCTATTATCCCTTAGTTATGTGAGTGAAGGACATACCCTATCGGTGTGACGTTACTTAACATATCATTCTGTGATAGAGAAATAGTTGAATATTTTATTTAAAAAATCTTTCAAACTTTTTAATTCAACCATCATTATCTATTCTCTCTCAAGTGGGAGAATCCTTGCTATGTATTGTGTAACGTGATGGACATACTCTATCGGTATGACATTACTCAACATAACCATCCTTTTATGGGTAAGAAAAATACCTTATTAGTTTAACTATCATTCTCACCAAGTGGAGAACATATAATTCTTCAACAAGCGAGGAAAATTCTACATGTCAATTAACTATATCTCATAAACAAATATATTTATTTGTTTTATAACTTTAGATATAAAATTATTGTAGAGACTTATATTGAGGATATTAATTATATTATTTTCTCATAGAATTATGGTACACTTCCTTATTATTTTATATCATTGTAAACTCATTTTGTAAAAGCAATATGTCAAAATCGCAAAATTCTTAACAACTCCATTGAGAAAAATTTAAACCATTATTCTAAATAATTATAAATGGTATATTTGTGATATTTAATTTTACTATATTTTGACATATTTTATATTATTGTTATTCTTTAATATTTATGGAAGCTTATGACTATTTTCTCTTATATCCTCAATAATAATAAAATATAAGTCTCATGTATTTCCGCTGCGTGTAACCTAATCTTTTCTCAAATGTGTGTAATTATAACTGTAGCATTTGAGTCTTGAGTGAGTTACTAAAATTGTGAATAGAGTCTCATATTCTACTTTATAATGCTAGAGACTTATCTCACTCATATGATGATAAACCTTTTATATAATCATCATCCTCTGTCATATAAAGGTTACTATATTTACAAAATTCATTGGAATTTTAATTGTGAAAAGGAGATCTTGTGTTATAAAATTCTTAAATGAAAATTTACATTCTCCTTATATCTAAATGCAGAATATGTGGTTAACTACGAAACTCAATTCTTGATAATAACTGTCATTGATAAAATATGTATTTATGGGGGTTTCATACTATCCTTGAGTTACCACTTGAGTTAATAATTCTGCTATACTAATGTGCAAAATATGTGGTTGAGTTCATGAAACTCTGTTAGTTGAAATTATATAATCATTTATGTTGATAATCTTGCACTAGTAATCAAGTATCTCACTGTTGAATATTACATTATTAAAATATTTATATTTATCAGTGATCACTAATGAGAATTCCACTTACTCTTGTTTATATATATGTGGGATCAGTGGGAGTGTGTACACAACACTATATACTTTGAGCTCAGATGAGAAATCTCACTCTTGTTTATATGTATGTGAGATCAAGATAAATGTGTACACAATATTATATACAAACAATTTAAAATTCTCGTCATTGCCATATACTCTTGTGCACACTATAAAATATGGCATAGCTTCAGAGACTTTAAACTTTAGTCTCATTCTATTATATTGAGAAATATATTAAAATTCTTTTAATCTCAATAAGCATCAGAATTGGATGCTTAAGTCAATTTTGTTGGAATATGCACAATAACTTCTTAGCATGCAAATATATATCGTGCTTCTCTTTTACCAACATTCCACATTTTATGAGGTCATAAATAATAAGTACAATGTATAATATCAATACTCCTATCGAGTATGATATTGTGTTCTTTTAGTACTTATAATCTGAGATAATCATAAATGTTCGTTCATTATTGACATTTTAGTGGCCACATTAATCCACATCTCGTTTTTCCTTAAACTAAGTGTCTATGTTAATCCATTTTGAAGATTCTTGAATTTCCTATTTCTTTATGGATTTTCATAGTCACATTTTTTCTAAAACTTGGATTAATTGAATGTCAAAAAACATTTATCGATTTTGATTAAATGTAATTACACTCTCTTAATAGGCTATCCTTATAAGTAATTACTATTCTTATACCTATGTGGGTATATGACTTTTATAAAATTGAATACTCATTGGCAGAACCACTAACCACAAACTTATATATACGAGTATTGTAACTCATAATGATTTGATTAAGTCTATATGATATTTTGGGTTAGTGGAAGTTTGTTATAACATTTTTAAAATGCTTGGGCCATTCTTTAATGACACATTCTTTTTAATTCAAATGTGTCACTATAAATTCATCATTTGTTAGAAAAGTGAGTCTTTGACCTGTATGATTTGTTTTCCCTATCGGATTCAATTTCTGCAGCATTAAAGCTCACTTCACTTTTGAATGATTAGTGTTTTGACCATACATATAATTTTAAAATTATTTATAACAAGTGAAATATTATATTCTTTTAGTAATTGAGTATTGTCATCCAAGTTGGAGATTGTTGGATTAATTATTTAATTAATAAAAAAAAACAGAAAGTGGTTGGATACAAGGGAATAGTGATGCAAACCTTCAGCAACCCAACACTGGGGTCTACTTGCAACAACGTTTTAATGATCTTGAAGCCGCACGAAACATGAAGCTAGCGATCAGTTGTTGTTTTCGGTCGGTTATTTTTTTAGAATTATGATGAGGAATGTCGTAGAAGCTATTTAGTTAATATTCACTACAAGAAAAACACTGATCTGGGACGGAAGATTTTGTCGCACAATAGTGTAAATATCCGTCCAAATTGAAATCTGGGACGGAATTTGCGACAATTTGCTTTCGTCGCAATTAGTGCTGTCGCAATCAGTTGGGGACAGAATTATTTCGTCCATCACATATTTGGGATGGAATGTGGGACGGAATGAAATTATTTGTTTTTTAACACATTTTGTTTCCGTCCCAAGGTTGCAACAGAATACTTTTATTCCGTCCCAATATTGTGACGGAGTTTGGGACAAAATGACAGTAATGTAAATCTGATTTATTTTTTAATATATCTTTTGGGACATAATTATATAAAATATTTTGTCACAAATAAATTTAATGCAAGTTTAAAAATTCTCCCAAAAATTTAATATATATTTATATGATGCACATTAACTTGTGTCTATCATCAAGTTCCAAATTTGATACTACAAATCAT
>Ga0228710_1005163_pt1 | contig 20362 bp, 9 predicted proteins | sample MedpolnodulmetaG_FD_177995 | JGI IMG/M metagenome (GOLD analysis project Ga0228710, IMG submission 177995) | Root nodule microbial communities from Medicago polymorpha collected in Santa Monica, California, United States - pink nodules | ecosystem: Host-associated > Plants > Roots > Nodule... | reverse complement strand
AACCTAAAAAAAATTAAAAAAAAAAAAAAATTGAATAAATACAAATCAAATACAAAAGATTGAAGATAAAGTAAAAAGATAATTAAGGAAAATTAACAAATTAATCAAGAAATTAAGAAAAAGAGGAACTAACTTGATGGGAAGAGAGTCTTCTAAGGAATCAAGAGAAATCAAACCCTTAAACTTGCTCTGAACTTCATCATCATCGTCATCTTCTTCATCACGGTTTCTCTTCGGTGAAACATTATCGTTTTCGATGTCGCTGTCATCCGGTGTTCCGATAGATGAAGAACTCTCCGGTGAATCACCGGAGAAAAAAAGGTTCCCGTTAGGACGGTTTCCGGCTCCGGCGAACGGCGGTGATGAAGGAACGTCGATGGAGAAAGTGGGTCCCACCATCACATCCATAAAAATGAGAACAAAAAACAACAACAAAGGAATTCACGAAGAACACAGACACAGACAGAGAGAAAGAGAGTACGAGGAACCGAACGAGTTTCACGCTACCTATGATGTTTTTTTTTTTTTTTAAGAGAGAGAATGAGAAATGATAATGTTTTTTTTTTCGCCGGCGGAGAAATAAGAACTAGATTGAAGAAGTTTATGCTGACGTGGAGTAGATAGTGACAAAAAATCACGTTTTATTAATTAATTATTGTGAGAGAAAATGGAATGGAATTGTGAATCCTTATCTACAACTTTTAATGGCATGAAAGGATAACAGCAACGTTTTAGGGGATTATGTTCAATTATCCTTGTCTAAATTTGCGGTTTTTATCTTATTCTTAAATTGAAAGAATTTATTTAATATTTATACATTTGACTCTTGGAAAAATATTACTTATTTAAAGTATAAAAAATATCTCAAAGACTCATTTGACTATTGATGTGAAAAATTAAATAGTAATATTTTTTAGGAAAAAAAAGAAGAAATATATTAAATTAAATAAAAATTAAAAGATACATCTAGACCAAAAAAAATAAATAAAAAGATACATAGTCAAAAGATTTGACTCTTGAATATTTTATTATATCAACTTTATCAAATATTGATTTTTTTATCATTATGATAAATAGAAATTATAAGATATTGAATAAGAGAAATTCTTTTATAGCCACAAACACAAATGCATAGTATTTGGCACACACATATCTCAAGATTTTTTTTAATAATGAAAAAGAAATTGATGATAAAATAATTTAGTATTTCAAGAAATGATATTTTTATGTGTGTGTGACCAAACACTATTTATTTTGTTTATATGACTCATTGAATCAATAGTGTATATGAATTATTAATTAAATTAATTAAACTGTGTACAATATAAAAATATATAATTAAATCATTTTGAAAATTAAAAAGAACCTAATTCATCGTGATTTTTAAATACTTATATGCACTTGTTGAGCTTAGGCGTGACAATGGGGTAAGGTGGACGTGTTTTACCTTCCCTGTCCTTATACTCTACCCTCGCATACTTATCTGCTACCCTACCCATATCCAGTAAAGATGAGAAATTGAATCGCATTTCCGTCTCCGACAGATTCAGATATCTCCGCCCCATCCCCGTAGTGGATTTTTTTTTAATAAAAATAAAAGTATTTTTCTACCCCGAACGCAATGTTGTAATGCATAATCCAGCAAAGATATGATAGTGATCGATGACTAAGGTGATGGAGAAGAGAGAGGCCTAGAGTGTAAGATATGGAAGGAAAAAAGGAGAGCTATGATAAGTGAGCTACTTGACTCTTAAAAAAATAATATAATGTATTTAAAGTGCATTATATTTTTAACAAACTTATATATATAAGCCAAATTGTTGATTGGAATATACAAACACACATTGTGATTGGAATTGAGGATTTTAGAATTGTTAATGAATTATATAAGCCAAATTTGGACATTGTTGTTTTGTGCTTGAATGAATGTCGATGATATTTGTTTGGTTTGGTTACTTGAGGATGAATGTGTAAATTATTGGTGTTGTTATGTATAATGGTGTTATGTAAAATGCAAGTTCATGAATCATGATCATGTTATGTATAATTAATTGAGAAAACTATGTTCTAATTATGATCATAAAAATGTAATCTTTATGTTTTGATCACTCTAAGAATCCCGTCAAATTGCTTGGTAAAGATTATTTATATTGATTTCAACTTCTAGTGTTTTAAATTTGCATCATTATTGACAATGATGTTATTTTAGCTCATTTTCAACAAATGAATAGGAGACGATATTCATCGTAATTGTATTGTGTCAAACACTGTTATTTCTTATTTTTACTATGATTTCTATTATTGTTTCTTTGATATTTTAGTCACACATATACCAAATGTCTAGATCTGTCCATGATGTTCACCTATGTACATAAATTGCAAATAACACTCTCTTCTTTGCCAAATGTTTTCTTCTTATACAGAAAATATGGTTTTCAATGAGCAAGGTGGATGAGAGAAGTACTCCCCCACTCTCCATTCCCTAACACGGAAAGTTTTAGTTTCTCCATCTTTGTGATTCCTTACAGAATTATGTAATTTAATAAATAGAAAATAATAAATTCTATAGTTCGATACAAATCTAAAAAAGTATATAAAATTTTTAGAAAAATATTGTTGGGTTAATGCGGTTCATATACTTTTTTGTTTGTTTGGCAACTTTTTTATTTAATAATATAATCTTATTTCATGTTTATTGTTAGCATAATAATCATGGAGTACATTTGAAGAAGATTACTATTTTGAGAACAAGTATGCGAAAACTCGATTTTGCAGGCTTAAACAAACACGTTGGTGTCTTGAATTTGCTCTTGCGTGCAAGTTTATAGATGCAACCACTGCTATAAATCTTCAACATATACAATAACCTCTAGTTTAAAGCACCTAAATCAAAGGATCTCCTAATACGAGTTTCTATAAAAGGGTTATAAAAACTAAAGTTACGTAGTACAAGCTCAAAAAGAAAACATCTATTTTTACTCCTTTCAATTTTTATGTATCTTTTATACAATTTTTTTCCATCACATATTCCTTTTTTTTTTCCTTTCTTCTTTTTGAGGCATGCACGATCGCAAATTCAATCCTCCTAAACCATTATGCTAGAAGAATAATTATATGTTGATAATTTGCAAAACGTGATAGTTATGAAAAAGTTCATTGGTCCAAAATATGAAGCAATACCATCAAATGCGCAAACTTGACCAATAATAGATTTCATCTCGGTTTAATAAAAATTCTTATATTTTTAAGAGGATGAGAAATTGACGGACAACTCAAAATGAATTATCAATTTAGTGTTGGGAGAGTTGATAAAACGACTCATTCTCAAAAAAAGAATGTGTGTTCGATATTATCGGAGTCCAACTCGATTTAAAAAAAAAAACTACCTTGCTGTCTTAGCAAGTAAAAAAGACATAAACTAAGGATCGATACCTTAAAATCTTTACTAGGGTAAAGACCCTAATTCTTACGGTGAGGAAAATAACACATACAAGGATTTGACGTTGACTAATAGCTATCTTCCTGTACAAACTTTCATGTTCATACAATATAAAAATATTTCTTTTAAAGTTACGAATTGAAAAGTGGATGTTTCTCTATTGATTTACTATGTTAATAGTTAGTACTTAACCATTTTGTCCATTATTTGATGTGAAAATGTGTTGAATTAGGTTAAGACTTTACCTTTTCTTTCTTTACAACAAGGTTAGGTTTTACCAACCTTTGGAATATATTAATGTTAGATAAAAAATACTTAATAAATAAATCGGTTTATCTGATCTTGAGTAGAATAAGCATGGTTCAAAGTTTATAGGTCTCACCTAATTACTTAATCAAATCAAATAAGTTCTAATTTGAGTGTTTGGAAACTTTTTTTTTTGGGAAGTAGTTATTCGTTTTCAGAATGTTTTTTTAAAGAAGCTCCTAATCATTTAAAAAAAACACTTTTATTTTATTTTTTGTTTGAATAACTTAAAAATGTTAATTTACCTATTACACTTTTATCCCACAAATTATTCCCTTTTTATTCCAAAAGTCCAAAAATGTCAAAAGTAGGTAAATTATCTCCTCATACGCTGTGTGATTATGCCCTATTACACCTATTATTTCCATCTAAATTAACTCCACAATAATGGTACGTAGCAATATGAAAGTATTGAACTTTTGGAATAAAAAGGGAATAATTTGTGGGATTCCAGCATCACTTATGTCATCTAGGTTAAGTGCACATAAATTAGCAAACGACAACTTTAACTTATCAACTTTGGCAGGGTGTTACAAAAGGTTGCAGTGGAAAATGTATTGGAATATTGAGCTTTTGATTGTAAATGCTTTTAGTGCATTGATAAAGTTTCAAGTGCACCCATCAAAAGGACCCCAAAAGGTATAACGCAAAAACATGTGCACAACGTTGTAAGAATACATGACTTGAGACAACATGCAATAATGGTGTGGTTACAATTTTTTCTATACCAGTTTAAGCCTAATGCATATTTATAGGAAGCTTTAAAGGAGTTGCTAAACTTATAAGCACAAAAACTTTAAAGATTACCTACAATCCAATAATGTAATCTATAATGGAGAACTTCGTGCATGTTTGAATTGACCGTAACTTCGAAGAACAAAGGTATGCTATTATGATTTTGCGACTTCAACAAAAATACAATGTCATTGTTATTTCACTAAATTTACTATCAATCCGAACATACATTTCATGGGGGTAGGGATGACAATTGGACCCAAACCCAATAGGCACCGACAAATAATACACATGATGGACGGGTAATACCACACATTGTTGGGTCTAGGCCTGAACTTGGGTAGTTACCCACAAATTTATGACATTAGAATACATATAATATGAAAAAATTGATCAACAAGATTCAAAATGGTTAAGATTTCCCCATTTGCAAATTCAATCGTCAAAGCCAAAACATAATTTTAGGGTTACCTATGAGCATTCCATTTACAAAACAAGAACAAGATTGTTATTACCGTTTCAAAACATTTATTCATTTTTTTTCCTTCAAGAAAGATACATTCACATTGTAACAAAAAAGAAAAAAGATACATTCAAATCTAACGCACCATAATAGCAATGGTATTCATTGTGCTACCCAACGGTAAAAGCTTTGCCTTAGACGTAAACCCTAACACCACCACTCTCCATCACCTGAAGACCCCGATCGAAGAGCACCACGGCACACCTGCGTTGAATCAGTGTCTCTTCCTTTCTCAGAGTCTCGGAGGAAATGATTCCGATCTCATCTCTAACCTCGGAATTGGACATGTCCCCTCTTATGGCGGCACTACCACGCCATCTGCCATCCCGTCCAATATCAGATCCGCCTACACAATCTCCGCTGCCGTGAAGGAAGGAGGGAAAGGAGTCAAGGAGGCTGAAGAGAAGGTGGAAGATAAGGAGGCAAAAGAGAAGAACAAAAAGAATTTCTGGGATATTATCCAAGGTGCCGAAAGGGAAAATATTGAAAGGGAGGAAGATGCTTTTTGGAAAAGTTATCGGGAGGGCATAGAGCTTGAAAGGGAAAAAAATATTAAAGACCAGGTCTGATGAAATGCATGCCTCTCATCTGAATATGATAATGGAAAAATTGAAGAAAGAGATTGAAGAAAAGAAGAAGAAGAAGAAGATTGAAGAATAGAAGAAGATGGACGAGTTGAGGAAGAAAGCTCAGCATTCCGTTCATCTTTGTTTATGTTTTCACAATTGTGGTGTCTGAGGATTGTTAAAGAGTTTTCCCAAAGTACCACCAAGGATTTATAACCAATTTGCATTCAATAATTTTCTAGTTTTTACCATGCTTTACATGCTTAATGTTGTGTAATTTTTGCTACATAATAGTGCAATTATAGCTAAGAGGGTCTCATCACTCTTCGAGTACAACTTATACATGAACTGACTTGGATGGAGGACTTTGAGGTTTTTTGTTTCTACATTGATAATATTGATTGCTATAGAGCTGATGTAGACATACTAGTAGTATTTGGTTAATTTTATATTGGCTTTATTGGTATACACTTGTTTAGTTGTTTGAAAAGTTTATATGCAATGTGGTATGGATTTAGTAACAGATGATTAACTCATCCATCGACTCTGTGCTACGTACCAAATTTAACCTGCAGCAATTTCATGATGGATTTTTATTCCCTCACCCCTTGTTTTCACCATTCACGACAATTCATGGAAAGGCAATGGGCTATATAATTCCAAGAGAGTATTATATAAGGTGGGGAAAAACACACCCTTTGTTCTGAATATCAATGTGACTTTAAGTGTGATCTTTCTCCATGTCTCTCGGTCTTACTTTTTGTCCACTTTGTGAATTCTAGGCAGGCGGCTCATCCTTCGTATCTGAGAATGATTGGAAATGATTTTGCAAAGAATGGGGTTCTATTGAGACCAAAGGAATACTTGCAAAGATCGAGAATATATACTGATGATTCGTTGAATGCTAGAGAAAGATGGCATCATGTGATGATCAGTTGGCCGATTGGGATAAGGTTAATAAAGAAATGTTAAACGGTCGAATTTTGGTCAAGACTTGTCCTGAGGTAATATTTTTTATTTGTTGATAAGCAAATGTTGGTTGTTAGTATATTGTCCCAAGGTAATCTAAATCGCTACCATCGTTCTCTTCGATATGCTATTTCATGCCCCAACATTGATTTTCTTGTGCCTAAGATTTCTTGGAAGCCAAGTCTTTCAGGAATCATGTCCTCAAAAAGCTGCTTCCAGATGTGTGCATGTAACTTGGCTAAAAAATATTGTACTGCACGATAACTTAATTGAAGTCTGAAAACATTGTATGTTTGTACCTTTATGTTGCTGAATCTACATCGTTATCCACTTCCTTATATTCTACCACATAAGTTCCATAACCAACTTATCTTAGTTATTTTTTAAATTTTTTATAAATCTCAGTTATTCTAGAACTAAATTTACTGGAACTTATGACCAAGTCACTAATGCACGGGAAAAACAAATTGAAAGAATCTTTTCTCCTCTTAAGCGATGATGGAAGTTTCGTACCAATACCACGGTAAAAATCAATTGTACTGTTGTAGAATAGTAATTGTTTACTTGCACTCTTGATACAAATTCATCAAATATTTGTAAATTTTCTCATTCATTAAATGCAAACAGAACTAGAAAAAATGGCATTACTGTGACAGCAGTATATAGATAAAGAAATGACAATCAAATTCTGTAGCGCAATAGTTATATAGTACTATAGCAATCATTAATCAATAACTCAGACAATCCAAGCCCATGGTGAAAAAGTGACGAAAAATTGAACAAGGATTCTAAGGCTCAATTATTGTATAATTCAATAGCACCAATTGAGCACAACAGAAATTAGTAAAAGGGTTCAAGAAAGTACAGATAAGCAACCATATACAGTGAACGTGTGATTCAATATGCTGAAAGGGATGAATATTCCATTACAAATATGTAATAGCAATGAGCATTTGTAACTTTCACAAGGATTTCACTAATGATGGTTAAAGCCTCGGTCTAAAAATAGAAGCTTATGGTCCTTTCCATCTTCACAACTGAACCGGTGACCTAATCAGTATCAATTTTACAAAAATAAGAAGAAAAAACAAATATGAGTTGTGTTTTGAGATAGTAAATGGGTGTATAAGATCAAACATAAAGCAAATGGGAGCATTGAAACTTTGAAATATACAAAGCAATACTAGTTGAGTAGTTGTAAAGGGTTGCAATCTGATTGAAGGTATTGACTTCTTTGATACCTTTTCTCATTACTACAATCAAAATATTGCTTGCTCATGCTTCCACATAAAACTGGCACTTGCGTTGATTCTTGCATGGAGAATTACAGGAAAATATCTATATGACAATGTTAGAAGGAGTGTGCAGTGCACCAAACAAAGTTTGTAAATTACTGAAGAGTCTATATGGTCTCTCAAGGCGGCAATTAGAAAATGGTATGAAAAACTCACTTCACTCTTACTGAAGGATATATGCAATTGACTTCGGATTATTCCCTCTTCACATACAAACAAGGCGATTTCACTGATTTCCAAGATTGGCATGATCAACATATACCATGCTCCAGCTTGTGAGGGGCTATTGAAAAATGCTATAAATTAAACTTGTATCATAAGCTATCGCTAGTACCTTGTATCATAAGCTATCGCTCCTTTTAACCATTTTGTAACTAGAAAGTAGTTATAACTAACTTCTAGATTTATAGGAGTTAGTTATGATCCTATGCATTAGAGTATAGATTAGCCTATAGTATTCCATCATCAACTTAGTATGTATACTTGTAAGTTGTAAGCATGTATCTTCAAGTTGTGTGAAAACTAATACAATTTTCCTATGGTTTTTCTCCCCTTCTCAATTTTCTCTGTTGTCTTGTAATGTTTTACTTCTCTCAACACTAATTGTGTATTTGGAAACATTTTTTGGGGGAAGTAGTTATTATTTTTCAGATTTTTTTATTTATAAAAAGCTCTTAATCATTTTCCCAAAATAAATAAACACTCATTTTAATTTTTGTTTTGTTCAAATAAGCTTTAAAAGTAAAAAAATAGGTAAATTATGCGCTCCTCATAGGCTGTGTGACTGTGCCCAATTGCACCCATTATTTTTGACTAAATTAATTCCACAATAATATGGTAGCAATATGAAAGTATTGAACTTTTGGAATAAAAAGGGAATAATTTGTGGGATTCCAGCATCACTTAGGTCATCTAGGTTAAGTGCACATAAATTAGCAAAAGAGAACTTTAACTTATCAACTTTGGCAGGGTGTTCCAAAAGGTTGCAGTGGATAATTTATTGGAATATTGAGAGCTTTTGATTGTTAATGCTTTTAGTGCATTGATAAAGTTTCAAGTGCACCCATCAAAAGGGACCCAAAAGGTATAAGGTAAAAGCATGTGCACGAGGTTGTAAGAATACATGACTTGAGACAACAAACAAAAATGGTGTTGTTACAATTTTTTTCTATACCAGTTTAAGCTTAATGCCTAAGGTAATCTTTTATAGGAAAGTTTAATGGAGTTGATAAACTTATAAACACAAACTTTAAAGAGTACCTCCAATAATGCAATCTATAATGGAGAACTTCGTGCATTTTTGAATTGATTGTAACTTTGAAGAAGGTATGCTATTGTGATTATGCAACTTCAACAAAAACACTATCGTTGTTATTTCACTAAATTTACTATCAGTCCAAACATACATTTCATGGGACCAAAATGTCATATCACTTAGAAGCAATTTCTTTCTTTCTTTCAGATACATGCCTAAGGTAATCCAAACATATATTTCAAGGATGTAAAAATATTTAAGAATGCATTACTTAGACACAAAAAAGTTGGACAGCAATTCGAATGTGTGTGGTGTCAGAATCAAAGAGAGAGAAATCAATATAAAACTTAGAAATCGTGTATACACATGGTGTTTATATCAAATTTTGAGTCCGATAATATTTCCAATCTTTAAGAACTCATAGATTCCATAAAATTGCCTCAAAATTATGTAGTGCTACCTTGGATAGTTCCTTGAGCATGTTCCCGTTCTTATGACAGTCTTGTAGGCACACTCAAATGGTGAACTTAGTCAACAACCAACAACTATATGGATTTAAAGACATGCTATGAACAACTGTTGGAGCTACGTTACGTACCCACCATTGGAGATGGTGTAGATGAGAGCTTGTAGATACATGGTCAAAATTGTTTTAAAAAACAGACACATGATGAAAGTAAGCATTGATGCTTTACACATATTGAGATATTGATGGGTCAGGGTGCAATTAATGTGGACCAGAGTATAAATAATGAATATCATGTTAAAAAATATCGTTATTAGTGAAAATTCATCTACTAGTAAATTTCACAAAGATGGGTTGTACCAAAAAAAAAAGTCACATACTATTTTTGGAAAGAGGGGGGGAGGTAAAAATGAGTGCAATATACATATTGGAAAGAAGTAATAAATAAAGGGGTTAAATACTATAGTAATCAATAATAACTCAAACAGTCCTAGGCTACGGTGAAAAAGTGATGACAAATTGAACACGGATTCAATGGCACAGTTCTTGTATAAGTCAATAACACAAACTAGAAACAACACAAACTACTGAAAGGGTTGAAGAAAGTACAGGTAAAACAACCATATAGAGTAAAAGTGAACGTGCAATGATGCAACTGAAAGGGATGAATATTCCATTACAAATATGTAACAGTAACCGACATTTGTAACTTTCATAAGGCAAGTTGTATGGTGGTCCACGTACCTGAAAATTATTTAATTAAAATACTAACAAAGTTTGATACTGCCTTCTAGAAATAAAAGCTCACGGACCTCTTTGTCTTCACAACTAAGACTTGATATCGGTTTAACAAAAACGATGAAAAACAAATATGATTTTGAGGCACCCATATGGTTTTACTAAACTGACAGATCTGGTCACTATATCAGACGTTCCAACAATGATCGTGAACTTTTATTTTCAGGGGCCAATGTCGATCATTGTTAGAATTCTGTACGATTTTCAAGTCCTGTCCACGGTCTGTAGAACTCGCACTTTCAGAAAGCTAACTTAGCATACAATTTTTAGTAGTAGAAATGTAAAACCTAGACGTTCATAACCAAACTTCATATAAAGCCTTTTGGAACCAAATTCTACAGTCTGCAATCTGCACTGTTTGACTCATGAGTTCGATTGTTGATCGAACCGTGCGGCTCCTAATCGTAAATATTGATCTCTAGAGTTATGGAGATAATAACTAAACAAAGTCAACAAGTACTTCCGATGCATCAAAATCAAATTGAAGACGCAACGACTGGATGCTATAGGGAGGACATACGTTGGAGTATTTTCCACCATAAGATCGCACACACTCTTATTATGCAAAAGACGCCCTTAGAAAATATGTGAAACAAGCAATTCAGATTTCAGAAGAGTTGCCCCCTACGATACTGATGACTGAACATTCTGTCAATCTAAGCTTATAAAATAAATTCATGTATACTAAAAAATTGTACATTAAATCATATTACAACGATCCTGCTACAAACTGAATAATTAATGATGAAAATGAAAAAAAATAATTAATTACCTTAGCAAGGAGTATGACCAAAGGACCTCATTGGAAGGTCCATACTTATTGACCAAGGATCATAACCTATGGTACACTTAGAGATTGCACATCTTTTACATAAACCCCTGTTAGAGGGAGATACAAAACTTCATTTTCATGGAAATACATCAGATATTTTGAATAGAACTACTCAGAAACTTCCTTCTCAGAATCTAAGCAAAACCTATCTCATGCACCGCAAAGCTCCAATGAAAAATTATATACAGTAGCCATCCATCTGATGAGGGGAATCGACTATCGTTGCTGTTTGACATTTATAAATATAGGATTCGGAAACTACACAACTGCTGAAGCCGTACGACGAAGATCGGGCATTCCATTGCCATACTTTCCACTAAGCTGCGGACTTTTCATGCTTCCGTGTCTTGCAGGCTTCGGCCGGTAAAGACACAAAAGCATTTCTTCCAGCTTCTGTACTGTGTATTTAGCATATTTATTGGAGCTGTTATCTTGCTCAACCAAGGGACCATAATTCTGCATGTAACTCCGGTAAACAGGCACCACAGCCTGCACTATAAGCTGACACGTCTTCTCTCTCAGATCTCGCTCTACCATGATCCAACCAGACTGCTTGGAAAACATCTCATCAAAAACCTCGTTGAATTTTTTCAATCTTTTCTTGACCAGATCACGAGCAGTGGCACGCCCTCCCGAGAAAAGAATTAGCCCTTCCCTACTCAAATGTCCAGGGAGCTTTCCCCAGCTATCACGCAAGAATATTGTGGAGTAATAGTCCTTATACTGTTCGTGTTCCTTTAACCAAGAATCCCCTAAAAGATCCCCAAGCTTTGTCCCTTTCAAATGTTTGAACAGATGCCAGTGATTGTTCATTGCAAAAAAGTTGGACAACATAGGATCATCATAAGCCTTGATCCACGTCTCCAAATTTAATTCAACGGCTTTCAATATGTTCAAAATCTCATTAACGAGGAGTCTCTCCTGAAAGCTTTGACGTTTCCAACTTCGGTGAATGATCAGGACTTGGGTCAGTATAGGCTTATAGTCGTCCCCCAAGAGTTTATTGCAGTAATCAGTGATAAAGCTCACCAATCTTGGGACACTTCCATCTGGAGGAGGAGGGTTCGGCCTCTGTAATTCTACCTGAACCAGAAGTTCCCAGAAAATTTCTGCTGCCCCATCAATCACATTCTTGATAAGTTCCCTTGTCAAATTTTGGATTTCGACGCACGCATCTCCCCCGAAAAGACGGTTGAAATCCAGCCTCAATTTGTTCAACGACGCAAAAATATCCAACAACTTCAAAAGCTTAATGGGATCTTTCTTACTCTCCGTAACAGTCTTACCAAACTGAAGAAATGCAAGTATACCGGCCTGTGCAGCTATCTTTGAGAAGCAACCCATCCACACATCGCGTCCAAGCCTCTCAAACACATCGTTACAAAGCTTATACTCAGCCTCAAACAAATGTTTCACGGCAAACTCCAAATGCTTTCCCCACTGAGCTATATACATCTCTATGCTCTGCACATCATTGAACTCAGACACTGAGATCTCAAGGTAATCCAAATTCAGTGCCTGCAAACTTGCCCTCACATTAGAACTTCTAACTTCGACGTAAATCGACACACACTTGTCAAGTCTATCATTAGCTCTCAACCTACCAAGAATAGCCTGCAATTTGTGAACAACAGAAACAGGCAAAGGCGAAGGCGCAATGCAAGCCTGATCACCAAGAGAATCCGACAACATAGGAAGCGGCACACTGTTTTCCGTTAAAAGCAACCTAAACTCATTCTCTAATTTATCCAAAGCAGCATCTAACAAGCCACCATCCAAATCACCATTCTGCGATCCCTTAAGACTCTCCAACTCCTTCTTCAAATTCTTAAGATAAACCTGATCCGCAACCGAATTATCTTCTAAATACTCAACTATATCATCCAACCACTGAATAGCCAACCCACAATTATCTCCCAAAAACCTCAAAGCCTCCTCAAGACGCTTCAAAACAGACAAATAACCCGGCAGATCAATTCGCGGATCCGACAATAACGACTTCTCAAGTCCATGAACCGCATCGAAAACCTTCAACACAGCAGCCGCAGGACCAACAGCCCTATTAATATGACCTCCAACTGCCACAAGGGCATCTTTCTCAGCCCGAATCGGCCTCACCACGGATTCAAGCCAAGGCAACCTTACCCTAATTTCATCTAACCTTGGCCCTGCTTTCTCTAATGCTAATCCAACACTCTTTGATTTGTCTAAACTAAGTTTCAATGATCTACTAGCTAAAATCAAATTCTCAATTCTACTGTCACTTTTCAAACTAACAGAACCAGAACTAGAATCAGCCATGAAAAACACTCAAACTAAACAAATAACAACAATTGTTAACTTATTTGAGATGGGTTTTTCTTTCTTTCTAATTTTCCTTATTTGGGCTATTTTTCATTGGAATCATCGAAAATGTGGTTTTTGTGATCAACCAAGAAAAGGGTATTAAAAAAATTGAATTTTTAACTTAACACTGATAAAAAAGATAAGAAATTTGTACTTAGGCTATCACAAAATCAAAAAAAGAAGAAAAGGGTTTTGAGTTAAAGTAGAAAAGAGAGAGAAAGGTGAGTTAACTCACCGAGTGGAGATAATGATGAATGGAGAATGAATGGAGTAGATGAGAATCTGAATCTGTGTAGTGATGAGAGAGAAACCCTAATGTGTAGAGAGAGAGAGATAGAGAGTTTGTGTGTTTTTTTGGGGTGATGCAAAGTGCATGACAGAAGGGAGAGAAATGGTTCTACTTTTTCTGAATATCTATCATAGTTTAATTATTCTTCTCTCTCTCTTTACTTTGAACGTTCTTTCAATTTGTTTATGCTTCTACTTTTCTCGATGTCTTTTCTCAAATCACATTGGTTTTTTGGGCATCTTTTTATCAACTTTTCATTATTTTGTAATTTTGTTAGGATTAGAATTTGCAAAAGAATAATATAAAGCTTCTTCCTAAAAAAAAATCTTCTTAATAAATAACGACCTTCATTACACAAACTTTTATAAAAACTTATTGTTTAAAATATTTAAGGAGTGTCTTAGGACCAACTTGTTAGCATTATAACATTAGGGTGTCACAATTATTTTTAGGCAAATGTATGTTAAGGAATTTAAAATAGAAATAATTATCTTAAAAGTTGTGCATTAACTTTATTCAACTTTTTAAAGTTAAAATTTTGTTCTTTTTTATGAAAAATTTCTAGTTTTGGATTCCTTAACTTATGCCCTTAGGGCACAAGATAACAAGACCATTTTTTTGATTGCAACTGTATTTTCAGTTATATCTTTTTTTGACCTTGATTATGATAAGTGTTTTATTGACAAATTGCTCCATCCTTTTAATAGTTCCATGTCAAAACCAAAAGTCAATGTTAGCATTTAACAATCATTTATATATTTATTGTAACGTAAAAATTTGTCGAATCTCTAATGTTGTCATCAATTTAAAACTCACATGGAATAAGAGTATATGCTCGACTCATGGCAAACAAAATTTAGATATGAATCATGTGAGTTATTAGGAATGAAAAAAGGTAACAATGTGACTCATGGCAAACAAAATTTATATATATAGTCACTTGCAATTAAATAACAATGAAAAAAGGTAATTGAAAATTAAAAAGATTAAGAAGATATTTTGGAGAAACAATTGTCGTCCCTCGGTGGATCAAATTGAAATTAACATAAGTAAATCAAAAGAATGAAATTAACATAAATGAGAATTAAGAATTGTATCATAACTTATTATAAACAATAGTTATTAGGAAAAAAATGTTTTGGCGATATGACTTTTCATTAAGCATTGATGCCCCTCTTTAGTCACTCTTAGGATTTTTATTATTTGATATTGTCATAAATTATCAAGAAAATAGTTTAAGCAAATTATCAAGAAAATAACTTGAAGATCAAGTAAATATTAACTTACCATCATTTAATATGGAAACAACCAAGACCATAAACAACGCAAAATGAAACTTAAAGATCAACACGATAAATAAGAAACCAAACTAAAAATCAAATCAAAAAAAAGGTATATGATTTGAGTGTTCAAACTTCAAATATTGACGTATTTTTGTCACAAAGTAATCTTAGTACTTACCCAGATACAAATGGTGATTGACACAATATAAATATGTTCCACAATCAAACTTTTCGCATTGTTTATTGCTTTGATCTGAAAATTTGATTTTGAAACCTTCTTTGTTTTGATCATTGCAATATTGAATGATGGTAATATAACAATGTCATGTTATTTTAAAAAATTTCAACAGGTAATATCTTTAAGTTAAAGTCCAAAAACACTACCATTTACATGTAGGTATCATTGCAACAATACCAAAAGACATAATTAAACCATCTAATCTCCACCAATATATAGTTGGAAAATGAAGGAGATATTCGCTATCAGTATTATGCTTGGCAGTTGCATGACATTGAAAACAATGTTATTTTTATGGACTATAAATGATGTCGACTTTGCTCTGTAGTCAATTTATATATTTTTCTTAATATGTTGAAGGACAAGTTTGGTGGTATGAGGTCTTTGAGACACATTACCTGACAAGGGCAAACTAATGACCGATTCTTTAGACGAACTACGAGGTTGGTGGAAAGATAAAGTAAAATTTGACAAAAACTATGCACCTGCAATTGCAAAATATGAAGAATAAAGAGGAATTTCAACAATGAATGACATGTTGAATGGTGAACCAGTAACACCTTAATCATTGAATGAACTACCTGACACAACATTAAGTTCACTTTTATCATCAGAAATGTAACATTGTGATCCACCACAAATGAGATATCCTTAGTAAGAGACTAAGAGGCACTCCTCCACCATGGTATCCAAAAGGAAAAGAATCATAGTGGAATGAAATGGAATTTAGCGAAGATCTCGTCCCACCACCTTACAGAAAGCCGCACGATTTGGAAAAAGGTTTGGAAAGTTTATGTGTTGACAGCTGTTATCAAAAATATATAACAACTGTCAAAACATAAATTTTTCAAACCTTTCTTCAAATCATGTGGCTATCTGTAAGGTGGTGCGCCAAGATCATAACTAAATTTCATTTCATTCCACCATTTTTTTTTCCTGATGGCCACCATGGTGAAGGAATGTCTCTTTCTATTGGATATCACATATGTGTACGATCACAATGTTGCATTTATGATGAAAAAATCCAACCTAATGTTGTCCCAGGTAATTAATTCAATGAGTTGGTTTAACCATGTCATTCATTGTTGTAATTACTCTTTATTCTTCATATATTATCATTGCAACTGGACCATTTTTACCAACTTTGAATTGGCACAAAATTTGCATTAAAAAATTAAGAATCATGTCATAAATCACCTTAACAATGGTTATATGGATGACAATTGGTATATGTGGGTATGGATTGTAGATGCACGGGTTCATTTCGTTGGATAAATATGATATCTATTAAACTAGTCGCCTCGTAATCGTGATGGACTTTATCTGTCGGTACGGATTTTGCTACCATCCGACGTTTTTTCTATGCATTTATATTAAGAGAATGTAAAACAATTATGTGTATACCTGAGATTCACTTCAGGGCATAATCGGTGCTCTGTTGTGGATGCTTTAAGAGACGTGTGCAATTGATGTGCCAATCAAATTGCAATTTAAGGCTGATTGGGATACCATCTAAACTTTTTGTTATTTTACTTTTGAACAACCCATTGTGTATGAAGCATCCATTGTGGGTGTTGTTTATGTGTCAAATTTACCGTCTCGTATGAACAACTTACATTTCACTATCTTCTACAAAAAGTAAAACATAGTTAAAATAATAGAAATGACCAAACACATGAATATGAGTATAAGAAAAGACACACGATAACCACACTCTGTTTACTGCATCTCAAGAATTAGCATTTCATATTTCCAATTGTGGTACATCCTTATACGTATTCTACACCAACACAAAGGTAGCTTGTCTTGCCTGGATGTCGCACTCAAAGATCAAATCTACTTGTTAATATTATCAAAGGTGTAAAAGATTAGAAAAGAAGAAAAGAAATGAATAGGACAAGTTCTCGAGAAGAGACGAGAAATTGTGGTAAATTACCATAATTTTGACCATTTGTATAGTTTTCATTTTATGAATTCCACGTAGTCGTATCCAATCATGCGTTGCCACATCATCAAAAATTTGCCACATAAATTCTTTTTAATCCAATAAGAACTTTTCATTTTATGAATTTCACGTAATCATATCCTATCACACGTTACCACATAATTTAAAATTTGTCACATCGATTTTTTTTAAGTCCATTAAGAACTTTTCATTTTATGCATTTTACGTAATCATATCCTATCACACATTGCCACATCATCAAAAATTTGTCACATCAATTTTTATTTTTTATTTTTTTATAAAAAATTCCATAAGGACTAAAAGTCATAATTTTCTATATTTTCATATACCAAAATTATGTTTTTAGTTTTTTGGCTTAATAGCAGTTTTGACCCCCTATGTTTCAAGAAGTTGCGATATTGGCCCTCTACCAAAGTAAAATACAAAACCGCCCCTTTTGCAGTTTTGGCCCCCCAGGCCAATTTTGACCAAGTCAAAGCTGATGTGGACACCACATGTGTTTTTTTAATTAAAAAAAAATTAATTAACTTTTTTAAAAAATAAATTAAAAAAACACATGTGGCGTCCACGTGTGCATTGACTTGGGAAAATTGGCCAGGGGGGCCATAACTGCAAAAGGGGCGATACTTAGGGGCGGTTTTGTATTTTATTTTGTTAGGGGCCAAAATCGCAACTTCTTGAAACATAAGGGGCAAAAACTGCTATTAAGCCTAGTTTTTTAAATGCTAATAAAGTATAGTAAAAATTACTCTTGGTCTCTTAACATAATTTCAGGTAATGATATACAACTTTAACTTTTTCCATGTCATCTTACTCTTTTTTGTCCATTTCCATATGAATTTTCAAGCTTCAAATATATGATTTTACTTTTTAGCGAAGGCCCAACTTTTAAAATTATGGTCCATCACTCGTATTTGTATATGAATTTTAGATTTGAAAATTCATATGCAATCAGACCAAGAAGAAGAAGAATGAGGAGGAGGAGGATGAGAAAGAGAAGGAGAAGGAGAAGGAGAAGAAATTGCATGTCTTCATATATCTCTCTCTCTCTCTCTCTCTCTCTCTCTGTCTGTTTCTTCTCTCTCACCAAGTCATTCACCATAACTGACTTCGATTCCCACGTTCATCCTCAAATCCACCGTAAGACCTAGTTCTAGAAACCCACAAACCAAACCCATGGCCTCCATCATGATCTCATCCACGACCGTCGCCATAAGATGAGAAACAATCGAAGAAGTGGTTAAATTGTGTTTCCTCTGTAGAACGTCATTAGTAGGAAGACATATCATTTTTTTCCAGTGGAACGAAGATAATCGATGGCGTCGACACCACCACCGAAAGTGTATCCACCTTTGGTAAACTCTAAAAACAGTGTCTTATTTCATGAAATTGGGGAAGTTGTCAGGTGAAACGATGGATGTCTAAGCGGCGAATTATGGTGAAGGATTGTCACTTGCCGCCAGAGAAGCAAACATGACAGAAGGGGAGAGAGATAGAAAAATAAGATGCACAATTTCTTCTTATTTTTTAATTTAAAAATAAAATAAGATGATGTGTCATTTTCTCATTGGATGTGCCTAAATGACATGTGTTGTACCTGTGACTATGAAAGACTTTCTCAAACACACGAGCTATTCTTCCATGGTCACAAGACCAAATAAATAGCTTTTAGACACACTCACATGAAGAGATTATCTTCAAAATATTTAATTATTTTTTATCAATTTTCTTTTTATCATTAAGAAAATACTTGTTTATGTGTGTGTGACCAAACACTTTTTGTTTGGTCTTGTGACCATGTTAGAATTTCTCGTGAAGCACACATGAGTCTAGCCCAACAATCATACAAACATATTGTTTCTTGTCGTGTCTGCATTGTTTAGAACTTCTCGTTTAACTTCAATTATTTGAAATGATTTATTATTTCTCTCATTATAAATGGAAAAAATGTAGCCAAGTTTTATGCCGTGATTATTTCTTGCAAATTTTATATATCTTAGATGATAAATTATTGTTAGATAGTATTAGTTCAAGAAAATGAACCCTTAAGTCTTGCTGATAACAAAGCATATATAAAAATAATTAAGATAATCTAATGTGTGTTTATGTGTGCAGAAAATTCTATGTATAAGAAGTTTTGCCTATGGACCAAGTCAACACTTAGAATTATTGGTCAATGCTCCAGACCTTGACGGAAGCTCTATGTCATAGATAACGACAAAGCTTTGTATCAAGATCAAGGTCAAATTATGTGGAAGTCAACATTATGGGGTTCAAGCCTTTGGACATGAGATCCTCTATACCAAGCATTGACTCAAGTACGCATCATTGATGCATGCAACAACTCTTTGCTAAGAAAGGGATCATTATTCTAACTTATGCAATTGAATAAAATTCATTAACATAAGATCATTCTTGCTCAATTATCTCAGGTGTTGTATAATTGAATCCAGAGATAGTAAGAAGCAACCAATAACTTGATTCCTTATCGAAGACTCATTTCCGAGCTTCTGTACCAAGGTAAGGTTGTTCATGTTCTAAATAAAAGGAATTTGATTGAAGAAGTGGAAAGAGTTGTTAGTAAACAATTCAATGATATTACCCTATTGAAAATAAAACTAATTGGAAAAGATGACTTCATCAAGCCTAAAATCACCAAATATGTCCCCAGGCATCTGTAATAGATTAAGGATTTTCCACTTATCTTAGCAAGTAACACATGAAGTTTTGGAAGAGTACTTTAAATAAACAAGGTCATTTAGTTGAGCACGTCCAAATGTACCTTAATAACCTCCTTCGATGATCTACATCAGAAATCCAAGAAACCCGAGGAAAAAAAACAGATTGTTACCTCTGATGAGGAAGATGCTCATGTTGAAATTCCTCTAGTTAAGAGAAAGAAGATGGAGAAAACTCCGTCAAACGATGACTCCATAGATGATGATGCTATTATCTCAAACGTCTTTGGCAAGGGAAAAGGTTTATCCCCCTCTGCATCAAAATCTTTTAGTATTCTTGAGAAATCCTCACCACCTTTACCTTTGTACCTCTCCCAA
>Ga0228710_1005161_pt1 | contig 20370 bp, 3 predicted proteins | sample MedpolnodulmetaG_FD_177995 | JGI IMG/M metagenome (GOLD analysis project Ga0228710, IMG submission 177995) | Root nodule microbial communities from Medicago polymorpha collected in Santa Monica, California, United States - pink nodules | ecosystem: Host-associated > Plants > Roots > Nodule... | reverse complement strand
AAACAAATGTTGGTGTAACATGCTATACTTTGTGCACAATAAAATGTTTTTTTACAGGTAAATTACACAAATGTTGATTTTTAAATTGTTGTAAGATATTTATAAATAATATGCACAAACATATATCATATATACAATAAGTGTAAACAGAAGAAAAAAAAACAATTCCAGTACACCCTCCGTCTCACAACTATTGTCACTTTAGCATTTTTTTTCTTAAAATAATTATCACTTTACAATACCAATGCAACATTTATTTTTTTTCACTATTATACCCTTATTTATTGAATTTCATCCAACTTAACAATTCAATTAACTACAATTAACAAGGGTGTTTTAGTAAATGCTACTAATTTTATCATTGAAATCAACGCAATTAATCATTTCCTTAATAATCGTGCACAAACCTTAAGCGACTAATATTGTGAGAACGGAGGGAGTAAAAAACTATGTATATACATTGACTATAGCTAGAGTATACTCCCTCCGGTCCTATTTACAAGAGACAATTTACTTTTTAGATACATTAAATAATTTATGTATTTGGTTTACGTTCTTGACTAGATACATTAAATAATTTATGTATTTGGTTTATGTTCTTGACTAGATATATACATTATTCAATGTATCTAAAAAATCAATTTTCTCTTATAAATAAAACCGAAGGAAGTAGAGAAGAGTTTGTCGCAGCATGCCACAATTTCACGTCAAGAGACTTCCCTTGATGTTGATATAGAACTAAACGACTGAAACTCACTATCTTGTTCTTGTCCTCCAAATCTTATGCTTTGGAAATCATCATCGCTTATTAAAGTACATCTCATTCTACATCATTACTTATCTAGTGTCTAGAGTTTAATAAGCTAAGTTCACATGGATCGGATAAATATGGTTTTATTGACTTAATTTGATGACTATATTTTTATCTTTCTTCTAATAAATTATTCTCTCTCGTCAGAATAATTTATTTTAATTATTCATGTATCAATTAAATACACTAAAATTATTTAACCAAAAAAAAACTAAAGTCACAAAAACTCAAAACCATGTAAGTATTTTCTGCAGAGTTTTGCAACTCAAGAGTTTACCTCAACTCATTTTGCCTAGGTAAATTTGAATCGTAAACTCGACTCGATAACTCGTATTTATATAATATAAAATTTATTATATGCATGATATATATATATATATATATATATATATATATATATAAGCTAATATAATATTGTAAATAAGTCAATAGTGCAAAATATGACTTAATTACAAAGGCAAAATATATCAAACTACCATAATAAAACGTTATACTCAACTTAGCATCAAAATACAACAATTAACACACAAAATCATAAGTTTCTCAAGTCTCTATGCCATCCAAAAAAACTAGTTTGTAAAGTTGTCAATAAAACTATCCAAAAAAGAAACAAGTTAATTTCTACAAAAGTTCAATCTTTCTAAAGAATAAAGGAAAAGAAAAATAAAGCCAGAACTCTAAAAAGTAAAGGAGAAGAGAAATAAGAAATGTTGTGCCGTACGTTTTTTAGAAGAAGAAAAGAAACGTCGTGCGTTCATAACATTGTGATATTGAGCTGAGCTTTATAAATGAATTGGATTTTAATTGAAAACTGGCAAAAAAAAAACTGTTTTTAATTAAAAGGTAAACTCATAAACTCAGATGAGTTTACACAATTTTATCCAATTTTAAGCTGTGTTAACTCGATCAAAATTAGTCAACTTTTCAATTTTACAAAAAAAAAACGAGTTTATCTTCGAGTTTACACAATTTTAACACCTAAAAGCGTAAACTTGAACTTTTAACACATTTGCAAATCCTTAATTTTCCGGATAACAAAGCCTTCGTTTTTCCTGATCTTTCCTTCGAGATTCGTCTAGCAAGCGCCTCAACTTTTGGAAAGAACCGCACAATCACATCACTGAGGGGAATAAAAAAGCTTCTTTTTTCCCCTCAACTCTAAAATCATGTGATCATTCTTGCACAAATTTAACATGATTATCTTTTACACTAAACCCACTAAAATTAGGATATATGCGCACACTCATGAATCACATACTCCAATGCCTTCTGCTAATTCCCACGTACACAAGTCACACCTCCACAAATTACAAGCCTATACCCGTCTATCCTCAACCCCACATTTGCCCAATACTAGGTCCTTCCTTTTGTATCATATAATTGGTGTGAAGTTTTACTTAGGCTTAACACTACTGATCAATCATCGTTAAAATATGGGTTAGACTAACTAGTGCTCTTAGAACAATGGTTAAGAAAACTAAAAGTAGTAATTTTGCATTAAAAATTACAACTTTTTAACTTTTAAAAAGTTGAACTCAACATTTTTCACCATTTTTCAATAAATTATTCTATTTATATTCTTTTAACCAATGCCCCAAGGACATTCTTTAGGATTTTCCTTAAAATATACATAGGTCACATATAATAAAATTCTTCTTTTACAATCTAATATTCTCCACACGCAGGAGTGTATTAGAACAAACTCATCATCACTTGTTTAAAAGATTTAAATTTTTTACCATTTGAACCAATCAAATGTTCATTCAACGCTGATAATTTTGACATCCTTAATATTTAAAGGGTCATGCTAACAAATACTCTAAGAGCACTTGTTAAGAAAATCAAAAGAAGTAGTCTTGTATTGGATTCAACAATATTTTACGTTTTAAGAAGTTAAATTTATCACTTTTTACCACTTTTCAATACAATATTTCTATTTATAGAATGAATTTTTTCTTATCAATCTTGTGGTCGACCTATGGGTAAAACCTAACTTCAAGAATTTTATAATTTTTTTGAGGGATTCAAGAATTTTATTAGAGTAATGATATTTGGACATCCATTTGATGACAACCTTGTTTTTCTCTCTTCTTCTTGGTCAAAACAATGGAGAGAGAAAAAGGAAGAGAGAGGATAAGAGCAACATGTGAGTATCAGAGAGAAAGTTGTTCAAAAATTATCAAAAAATGGTTGTACAAATATCATTTCTCATTTTATTATTATCTTTGGTTGATGCTCTTTGTCTTAGTCTCTTGAAATAACTTCAAATTCTTAACACCAAGAACCCCAAATTAACTTTGGTTGACGGAATTTGCCCCAACTTATCAACTTAATTTTAATTATCAATCTCTCAACTAAATTTTTTTTAGGGTTAATAGGTCTTAACCTCCTGTAATATAGGTCATTTTCGATTTTTTCCCCTGTAAAATATTTTTTTTGATTTACCCTCCTTTAAAATATTTTTGTTTTAATTTACCCCCTAATAGGCCAAACAAAAACGAAAAATTCTAGAAAAAAAAATAAAATTGGTTTTTGTTTGGCCTATTAGGGGGATAAATCAAAACAAAAATATTTTACAGGGAAAAATCAAAAATGACATATATTACAGGGGGTAAAGACCTATTAACCCAAAAATTTATATGCATCTCTCTAGTGTTTGTATGACTTTTCTTCGTGCTTTATAAAAGATGAAATAGAAAGGTAAACTAGTCAAAACTAAGTTGATTAGTTTTTTGCATCACTCTGTCTCCCAAAGAAATATGCTCTCCTTTCCAATGACACCAAATCTTTCTTCATCAACTCAACTATAGTTTCTCAATTTTTTAAAAGTAAAATGATCTCATAAAGAAAAAACAAAATTGCATTTAAGTCATATCATTTTTACCGAGGGGGCCATTACATTACATGTAGCCGAAAGGCCTACACGTTTGCATATTATATCATTCGTGTCTCCATCTTTGATGTTCTGCAATTATAGCTCTGCGGGCCTCATCTTATATTCTTTTTTAATTTGTTGATATTCTAGTCATATACTACTATGTTATACTTTGCCAAGACAACATACCATTATGGGATAAGAAAAATATGCTCACGTAGAGTACAAGCATGAAAAAAATCAGTACCTTATTCTATTTTTGGTTACCAAGTCCAAATCTGTACCTTTCCAAATTTCATTATTTTATCAATTTCAAATTTTATATTAAAGTTATCTATAAAATAATTTTTTTAAATGAAAAACTCAACACCCCAAGTAGTAGCATTTTTATATCAAATTTTACCTAACATATTTCCTGAAAAGTAGTAGCTTTTTTATATGGAGCTGTCACTGTATATGAGATTCAAAAGAAAATTTTCAGTCATATTAAGTAACGGTTAACATTAAGCAACGATTATTTTCTAGCGCTGAATCTAACCGAATATATTTGACTCTCACAATATGACAAATCAAGTTTAAAATTTTAATTTGGAGAGAAATCCACATTTAGTATTCGATAAATCTCAAATAATAATACTCCATTGAAAGAAAAAGCAGCGATTTGTTTCAAAAATACGGTAGAATATGTTAAGCTTTTTATTAGTTTCATGGGCATTTTTACTTTTTGAAAATCAGGTATTTTTTAAGAAGAAGACAAGCTAATCCACCAAAATTGACATCAGAGAATTAAATCTTAAACTTTAAGAGGAGCACTCAAATTCTCGAATCAACATATAAGAACAACACCCAACCTCTTTATCATTCTACACTATTTCACTTCAACCATTAAACCAATCTTATATCCTTTCATCTCAAATATATTTAAGTCATTGTCAATTTGGGACACGGCGAGACTGCCACGACTTGGTTCCATATCATGCCCCCGTCACTGTCTGTTGATTTTACTAGAGACAGACATGGCCTGCCTAACTTTCGATTTTCATAGTCATTTCTAGTCTTTTTTATCTATTTTCTTCTTTTCTTTCTCAGAGGGTTTTGGCCTAGTCGCCCCACTTTTGCACATATTTTTCTCTTTTTTTTTAATAATACTAAATATTAAGAAGGCGGTATAGGATGGGTGATTTTGCGGAGTACCAACCTAGTTGGGATGTCGCGGATTCGCCCTGATGCCTCACCTTTCTATTGGCCTATCAAAAGAATCTGAAATATATTTTAGTGTTAATTTTTTTAAGGGATATTTAAGTTTCTATTAAGTAATTCTAGTTAAAATATTTCTCTACAAATTAGATCGAGTTGAAAGCATTCGCAACAAATTATGTAAACTGATGCAATTTATAATTACTAAATTTTGTTTAAAAAATTATCAAGAAACCAAAGTATGATTGAGGATGTGGATTTAAAATTAAGGCTTAAAAATGTTTTTGGTCCCTATAAATATATCAACTTTTCGTTTTAGTCCCTCTAAAATTTTCCATCAACTTTTAGTCCCTATAAAATTTTCAATCACTACTTTTGGTCTCTATTTTAAGTTAATTTTAGTTTTTTTTAATGAAATTGTGCAGAAATGTGTAGAATATTGTAAAAATATTTTCCAAAAAAAATTAGAATTTTTTAACAAAACATAAATTAAATATGAATTTTTAACCATAAAAAATATATAAATTCATATTAAATTCATGTTTTGTTAAAAAAATCTAATTTTTTTAGGAGATATTCTTATATTATTATGAATTTTTCTGCAAAATTTTATTCAAAAATATGAATTCTACTTATGAGTTTACTTTAAAATAGGGACCAAAAGTGAAGATGAAAAAAAATTTGGTGACAAAAAGGTGAAAGAAAATTTTAGAGGGACTAAAACGAAAAGTTTGTATATTTATAGAGATCAAAAACATATTTAACCCTTAGATTAAAATAGTTTAAAGGTATAAACCAATATAACTTTTTTATTAAACTTTGCTAAAAATAATAGTTTACTTTTAAACCGGCTTGATATTATATTTCTTTACGATCGATACTCTATGAAGTGATGCCATTTATAATTTATAATTACTAAATTTTCTTTATGATGCATATTGGATCTTTAATTTGAAGAATAGATTGTGTGAGGCTCTCAACGTTTTTTTTTTTTTACGTTGTCAACATTGTTGGTTACAGCATTGAAAATGAAAAAATTCATTTATTTATAAATTTTTAATGTTAGTATCTAATATGCACTCAATCCTTCTAATTCAGCATTTCATACAAATTTTTTAAATAAAATTCACTTATCATATCAATAACTTTATAGCATTATATTTTAATATTTTTAATCCTTTAAAATGATTGAGATTCACAAAAAGAGGGTGCATATTTGAGACCATTAGAGACGGTCTTAGTCTTCAAAAAGCAAAGCATCTAAAATAGTGATTACCTCGATGTTAAATTCACCCGCACGTAAAGTAGTTAAAAAAAAAATTAAAAGTTTTTTTTAGAGGCTTTTAAAAAGTTTTAGTTGGACCAGCAATAATATCCAAACACTTATTTTTTTACACCTAGGATATCTTGTTAATCAAGTTCAATAATATGATTAATTAATTGAATTTTTTATCCAAATAATGGTTAATTCGATGGTATGATTAACCATATTTCATAATTTTCCACGTGATTTATATTAACAGTATATATTCAACTCATATGCTTAAAAAAAAAGGTGTCCATGAACTATTACCAAGAAAGATATATGGTTGTCAAAAAAAACTTTTTAAAGATTTTTTTTGAAATAAAAACTTTTTATAGATCATTTTGAAAAGAAAAAAAAAACTTTTTAAAGATAAAAACCCTTCAAATAAATTGTTGATGAAGCTGAAAGCTCTACACACACTTTTCCAAAGGAACGCACTGCATAAATCATGGCTGGGCCATATTTGGTAACACAACATGTGATCGTAATTTCTGTTTTCAAAAAATTAGAAAGCACTGTGGTCGGCCCCAGCTTACACACACACATGATGCTGTCTAATGTGCCCAAATAAAGTGTCATTAGTTATAGGAAAACTCATTTAGGGTAATGGAAATTTGATTGTCTTTTCATGTTAAAAAAAATGGATTTTGGTCCTTCACAATTTTTGTATGGGACAATATAATCCTTGACAAAAATTTAAAGTATTCTATAACATTTTTATACGGGGACAAATTAGTCTCTTACACAGTATAACAAAGATACTAATTTTTCTTTAGTATGAAAAATGTTATGGCCTAATTTAAATTTTATTTTTGTTAAAGATTAATACGAAATATGGTATACTATTGGCTCTAATGATATTTGTTCGTCGTGTTCATCTAATGTTGAATCTCCCTCCACATTCTTCGTGATTGTGAGAGAGTTAAAAATATTTGAGAGCAGCGTCGTTTGCGTTCCCTCAATATTCAAGATTTTTCAAGTTGGTTGAACCACACTACCTCAAAACCTCCAATATAAGAGGTTTATTACATAAGCATATCTTATTTAGTATTGTGGTCTGGTCAATCTAGCAACATAGAAATCAAAATCTTTTTGTTGGTAAACCCATTGCAACCCAAACAATTTTAGATCATATTTGGATTTTGGTCCTTAATGGCTGACATTAATAGAGGCAATCTAGCTTTCCTTCACAAGCCGACACTTATACTACAGTTGAATTGCTTGGAAGATGATGTACAGAGGTTGGGTCAAATGTAATATCGATGAAACTGTTAATTCTTGACTTTGCAAGGCGGCTTGTGGAAAGGTTATTTGGGACTCTAGTGGTTGAATTTGTGATTTGGCTCATAACTTGGGGTCGTGTTCAATCCTCATGGAAGAACTTTGGGGTATTCTCAAAACTCTTTGAATTTCTCGGGATAAGGCTTTTGTCTTATATCCGAGTCATCATCATAGCATCTCAAATTAATAAAGGACGATATTCCCCTCATCCTTGTTCTTAAATTGTCTCCCTCGTCAATTATCTTTGGATGGAGGATTGACAAGTTCAAGTCTTTCATATTTAGAAGTAGGCAAGTCAAGTTCTTGAATGGATTACAAGTTATGCTTTTTTTCTACCTACATGTCCTCATCTTGTCCAACATTCTCCCCCTGATTATGTTGGCCATTTATGGTAGGATGTTAATAATACTTATTTCAATCACCATGTTTGTTTTAATTCGTTCCAGTGGTCTCCCAAAAAAAAAATTTATCCCTCGAGTTTTCACATATATCATTTTTATATCATCATTCCTTAAACATTTATATCATCATCCCTTAAACGTTGCGACACTTACTTTCATAAGTAAACAAATAATGATGAAATTTGTGAGGTGAATGTTATGATACATACCCCAGTTGAAATAGATATCCATTGAAATGTCCCCCCGAGCATAGTTCGACATTTGGGGGACGTAAATCTTACTGAGTGAAATAAAAAAGACGATAAAAAAAATCCTCACACAAGGATGTCATTTTTGTATTCTAGAATATAATCTTTCTTTGTCACTTCATCACTCTAAACGCCAACAATACACATATCATAAAATGTATTACCATTTTGATCCTCTATTGGTTTCTTGGCGTCTCTCGAATCTACGAATATTCTTGCACTAGAGCCCGTAAAGTAATTTGTTCCTTAAGGAACATGGTAACTGCTTTGACCGAGATAACATTTTAACCAGGATAGTGACAATGGGATTACTCTTCCTCCGCGCTTAAGATCCTTTTTTACATGCCTAAACTCATGCTCAAACCGAGAATTTTTACCTCCTAATTTATCTCAGACTCTAGTTTTAGAGTTAGGACTCACTTCAAAGGCTTTCAAACTATCGTTCTCTTTAAACCCACTAAGTTTTGATTTGGACCCCTCATACGGCGGAATTTTTAATGCAACACATGAACCACCACTCCGAGAATCTTTATCTTTAATGACCTCATCAAAATTAATAATTTTTCTTGCATTTACATCTGTTTTTCCTTTGGTATCTTCACGACTTTTTTTCTCCTGAAGTTTTGGTTGAGATGCACCACTCAATTGCTTCCGTCTATTATGCCATTTGACCAACATCCAGGGACCAGAATATGATGGAATATCTTCCTGGTTTATTTGCAAAAATTCCTCATGAACAAAAGGGGTCTTCACTGCAGAATTTAGGTTTACCGGTTATTGTACTTATGGAACCCGAATCATAGATAAAATTGAATCTATTATAATCATAGAATTAATCTTCTTAGGTGAAGAAATCCACCACATAATCAAAAATTGAGACCTTGTGTGTCTGTTTATTCACATCAAAGAGCTTGTTGATTTGACAAATTCCGGCTTTGTGGCCATATGTCCTACAAATAAAACATGCAACATGTAATCCTTAATATTCAAGATTAAAAACAAGACCTAAAGTACTCACAACAAACTTTAGAATAAATTTCTTGTCTTTATATGTTTCCACACAAAGAAATATTGGCAAATCGACCACAAGATTGACTAGAAATTAAGTGTTCCGCCTTCAACATATTACCCAATGTGTTCCCAACACACTAAAGAAAATTCCTATTATAAAGCTTCGTTGGAAGATGATGAATTCTTACCCATACATCAACACGTGTAGTTGGGATTGTCGTTGCTTCATACAAAGGTCTCCAATTTTAAACGAACAGACAAGGATAGACAATTAACCAATGTCTTTAAAAAAAAATAGCATGGTTGTATTCTTTCTCAGTAGTAAAATACACTTCCAACCTGTTTCCTCAGTACATGCACCATTAAAGCGTGCTTCCACGTGAAAAACCATAACCTTAACTCATCCTGGGTTAGTTTGATATCAAGTCATGTTGCATCCTCCTTAAAAATGGATTCTATACATTTGATGTCATCCTCAACAATAACATCAATATAAGAGGACTCTATTTCAAAATCTACGGTACATTGATTTCCAAGAGCTATATTTGTAGGAACATACACCTTTTCATTAAAATTTGACCCCTCCCAAACCCTGGGTTGTCCTTTTTTCTTTCTAACGAACCTCTGAAACGCTAGAGATGTATAATTTGTATATATGTGAATGTATGTGAATGAAAGAGGTTCTTATTGAGGGGCGGGCATGATGAATTAGTGAACTCACACTTGATAGGGAGACTGTTATGTAACAAGTATGAATTAAAAGTCTCACATCGATTATAAGAGTGGAGGTCGATCACTTACAAATGAGAGGACACATAAGAACACATTGTCTTAAGATTTTGAGGAATAATGTGGTATCTCTTTCACTTGTGTGATTGTTGTTATATGATGCGGGTGATCCTCTAGACTCCCCATGTGGCCTAATATATAATGTTAATCAATGTTTTTAGCTCTAAAGAGATCAAAATGAAAACTCACACATTGAGAAGTATAAAATTGTGGATTAAAACCCGTGTTCATCGTAAACATATCAAATGTTCCTATATATTTTTATTATATGATATGATGAAATGTACTTATAGGACAATCAATGATCTTTTGTTAACCGTTGTATTATTCATTTTCCACTATAAAAAAAAAATGTTTTCCATTCTATAATGAATTTTTTTAATGACCTTATTTTTTTTCTAAAAATACCTCACTCCCATAATTAAATACTAAAACACCTTGAAAGTTGAGAAATCGCGTCTTGAGATGTGAGTTTTGTGACTTGTGAGTAGGTAAAAGTAAAAGCTAAGCATTTTGGTATTTAATTAGAAGAGTGGAGCATGTGAAAATATTTTAATGAGAAATGATATTTATACAATAATTTTTTAGACAACTTTTTTCTTTCTTTTATACTTTTATTGTCGTTTTACATTATTTTTATTGTTTTGGTTTTTGTGTCAAATTTACATTGTTATATTTTTTTTTTGACTCATAAACTATTCTAAAACGATTGTTCAAATAACATACTTATAATATAATTCAATATCAAAATTTTAAAATTTAAAAGTTGAGAAAATAAAAAACTGAAGAATAAAAATGTGTAATATACTTAATTCAATATAATTTTATTCTACTATTTCATATGTCATTTCCATTGTTTCATAGTGTTAATTTTAAGTATATTACACATTTTTGAATTTTTTACTTTTTGCTTCCTTTCAAAAAATATTTTGCTAATAATATTTTAGATCGAGGGGATGATGTCCCGATCCAAGAAAGAGAAGACATTTGATCTCAAAAAAGCACTTACAAAAGATTTATATTTATCTTACTTCTAAGACACTTGATGAAGTTCAAACTCTAACCTCCAAATATAAGGCATGTCATACCACTAAGGAATTTTTTATGTTGATGTTGCTTTGTTTGTAAATCTTTTTGCTAGCTTAATGATAATTTTGATTTCTTTATCTTTACTATTTTGCGGATCTGGTCTTGATTTTACAATTTTGGTCACTCTATGAAATGTTTGATCTAAAATAGGATGAAATAATATGTTTTAAATGAATCTTAAAAATATGTTTTAAACGAATTTTAAAAGAAACTTTTTTACAATTTCATTGATGTTGATTTTTTCATCATCACATCATTTAAAACATATCACATCACTAATGTTTTAGTTCAAAAATATGATGGAAAGAAATACCAAACTTTCAAATTTTTTAATATGATGACCAAAATTGTAATTAAGCTTTTTTTATAAGAATCATATTTAGTGTTACTTTTGACGCATTCTTTGATATTTTTTTTTAGTTACATAAGAAAAAAGGAAAAGAAAAAAAAAGCTAGATAAATAAACTAACTATGCGAGTAGGCAACTCCCGCGACGTCTTCGATGAGCGGCTGACAAAGCTCATATGGAAGATCGGGGAAGATTGGTCATAACCATTAACTCTTTACTTGATCCAACATCAACTTTAACAAGAAAATAAACCTTCATGTTTCCTTCATTCAACATATGATATAATTCAAGATTCTAATATTTAATTATATATTGATAAAAAAAAAACTATTGTTGCCAAAATGACGATGTATAATAACACCAACACTTGTAACCGGACATTCTTTGATATAATATGAATACACAATTATTTTTTTTGTCAGGTAGCTTATTGGTTAGAATTCACCTTATAAGGTGAATAAGTGAGGTTTATGGGGTTCGAACCCCGACCCCTGCATATAATAATGCATCGTCCTACCAATTGAGTTATGCTCACAGGACTACATAGTTTCTTTTTTACCGGATGATATGAATACATAATTATGCATCTATAATCCCTAAAAAAAAAATTATGCATCTATAAAAAAAACATAATTATTCACCTATAAAAATCGACTAAACTAATAAAATCCAAACGCTTTTGATCATTAATTTGTTTAAAGAAGTACAATCCAAATGGAATCAAATCGTACACTATTCAAATCCTTGATTTGAATTGGATGACATTTTGTTATTAAACGGATCCAAACAAACAAACACCAATCACTTTCAGTTGTAACCAGCATATATTTAAAAAAAAAAAACTCTATTAACAAAAATATGTGGGTAAGTTTTTTTAGGGTAGCACTTGGATACATTGTAGTTGATGACATTGATCAACCATAATGTCACAAGTGTGCAACAAAAAAAAAAAATTATGTACAACACGAAAGAAAGTCACTTGTAACATTGTGGTTGACCAATGTCATCAACCATAGTGTCACCCAAGTGTTATCCGTTTATTTACCAACATATTTAATCTTGATTAAAACGATATTAAATATTGTCGATGAATATTGACTTAATTAATAGGTTAAATACTACATTTGGTCTATTTAGTTTGACAGAATTCTAAAGTTAGTCTTTAAGTTTCAAATGCAGACGTTAACAACAAGAACTACATTTCTAACTCTATAAATGATCGTTTGTGACCATTAAAGAGATATTCGACCTAATTAATAGTTTATCAACTAAAAAGACCTATTTAAAATTCGAAGGACTAAAAGAGATATTCGACCTAATTAATAATAAGTTGTCTCATCCATATCCATACGTAATTGGTTTAACTTCATAGTTGATGTAAAATACTTTGTTGAGTTTTCGAATCCAACTCATAAAAGAAATTGACAAAAATAAAAGAGATTAAATATTATTGATAAAGATTAGCATCTTTTTGTATTTTGCTTTTTCTAAACATTTTTTATTAGTTTTTAAAGGCAGGCCATTTTAGTAGTATTATTATTTTATGAAAGAATAAATAAAGTAATAAAATGTGGTATACGGGAAGGAGCGCAGGCTGAGTATAGTATGTTATGACAAAACAAAGAAAACGCCTTAACGGCAAAATGAATAATCAATGATGCGTTATGCGTTTTTCTTGTTGTAACTGAAACAGAAACAGATCTTGCATTTGCATAAACCCTATTACATTCAATTCAGATTCTTTCTTTTCTTTTCTTTTCTCTCCATTTTCTTTTTCTTTCTCTTTCTTTTCCGTTATTACTTTCCCGGGAAAATCTACAAACCCAACCTGTTCCAGATCTTTCTTCCACTTTCTAACCGTTTCTTCCTCGCATTCCATTCAATTCACATTTTCTCGTTCTTCCGATTCATTCATCACACTGCGATTTTCCAGTTCGCGGTCGTCGTGGTGATGATCATGATCATGATGATGCAGTATTTGTTGTTGTTGTAACACTGCATCAATCAAGAAGAAGAATTGGAAAATGGATGATAGAGGTGGTTCTTTCGTCGCTGTTCGTAGAATTTCACAAGGTCTTGATCGTGGCAACGCGTACCATTCATCTTCTGGTATTCAATTTTCTCTCTCCGTGAACGTTTATTCATTTCGTTGTTGAACTTTTTCGTAATTGCGTTTATTCCTCTCGTGATTATGTCTTTATTAAATTAAATTGATAAAGTTTTGATTGGATATAGTTGAGATCTATATTGAGCTCAATTTACTATAGAAAATGATGTTAATCTTAGAGCTGAAAGTTGTTTATTATGTTTAATGGAGTAATTGAGTACTTTATTATGTGATGAGGTTATCGTGTAGATCTAGCATTCATGAAATGCACCAATATTCTTTAGTACAAAAAATAGTGGAAAATTGTAAATAAAGCAGGCTAGTGGTGAATCCAGTGGCAAGCATTATGATTGAAATAAAGCAAGTCACTATATTCTGTGGTCATATTTGGTTATCGTGTCTGAAAAGAATAAATGATTAATGAGTTGAACCACTAACACAAACACGGACATGTCGACCGGTAACAATTTGAGAAAATGAATTAATTGAAGTAATCACGTGTCGGTGCCGTATCTGACAAGGACACCTGTTAGTGCTGTATTTGACAAGGACACGTGTTGGACACCGGACACACCTTCCATCAGAAGTGTCCGTGCTATTTAGTAACCGAGAAGGAAATAGAGAGTTAACAATGAGTGTTAGCTCATTGTGGTTCATGTAAACCGAGTGCTTTAAGAAACTGAACTGAGGGTGGTAAATTACTAATAGAAGTAGAGCTCATGATTTTTCTCTATGAACTTACTAAAAACTTGTATTACAAAAGTTGGAAACTCGGTCTTCATTTATGTGCAATTTTATTTTGTTACAGCTGAGTTTGTGACAGGATCAACGGCATGGATTGGCCGAGGTTTGTCTTGTGTTTGTGCACAGAGAAGAGAGAGCGATGCTCGACCCTCTTTTGATTTAACTCCATACCAGGTAATTAATATTTGTTGGGATCAAAATTACTGAAACAGCACCTTAACACTCTTTAAGGCATTCTTTTAATTTTTCTCTTTCATCTTTGTACATGGCGTGCTCTGAATATATGTTATGTGATGATTCTCACTAAATAATAACAAATGTTTTTCAATTGTATTTCGGGCTATTCATACTGTGAACTGCATGTTCAATTGCTTTCATCGTGACACCAATGTTTCACATTGTTGGGTTTGATGGTTGCCTTTTTATCTTTGTTCGTCTTGTTTGCCTATGGGATCAAAATAATTTGTCACTCTCTACTCTTTTTTAATATTGCACAGCACAGTAAATTCACAATGCTGAATTTTCCATTTTCAGGAAGAATGCTTGCAGAGGCTTCAGAGTCGTATAGATGTTCCATATGATAGTTCTATCCCTGAGCACCAGGTAGTCTTTTCTATTAAAAATTTCAAGTCTAAGTGATATTTACTGTCAGAACCCACATTTTCCACAAAAATGGATCTATATCTATGAACATTTCTAGCCATGTATATAGCTTTTCATGCGACTTACAACTTTTTACCACACGTGCAAACGTATATATCTATAGAATGTAACGTTTACATTTGTTTTTATGCATGATGATCTTAGGAATCCTTAAGGGCTTTATGGAATGCTGCATTTCCTGAAGAAGAACTCAATGGCTTGATTTCAGAGCAGTGGAAAGACATGGGCTGGCAAGGGAAGGATCCATCAACAGATTTTAGGTAGATAATATTCTGGTCGATGTCATCTCTTGTCCTCATTCTAATTTATTTTCACTATTGATTTCTATTTCTGCATATCATTGGCAGGGGTGGTGGTTACATATCATTGGAGAATTTGCTGTTTTTTGCCAGGAATTTCCCGGTATGATCTGTTTTATTTTTGTTCCATCTTTTCTGTGTTGTAAATTGTAATCAATATTTTGGAGCCTTACTTTTTAGAGTTGTATGACTAAACCTCATTTGAGTGCCTAGAGAGGTTAACTAAGTAACCATATTAGTATATTTCATCCAAAAGAAAGGGAAATTTTATTTCTATAAGTTAAACAGCCTGGGTAGCTATACATTTTCTTGTTTGATCTGCATTTGTTTGAAGAATGAACATGTCCTCTTTAATATATTATAGGTTTGGAATCAATGGATTGTCATCCATTTCTTCCAAAATGGTCTTTGTTGTTTCATGCATGCTTAATTAGATGGTTGATGCAGGAACAACTAATTAGCTGAATTCCTTGCTGAATAAAATTATTGCTTTCGGGTTTTAGACTTCGTCCATGATAGAAGAATTTGGGCCAGATTGATATGTTTTATTGGTTTATATTTGAGACGGGATTTTGAAATTGATTGGTCTTGTTTTCTTTCCCAATAGCCGCTCTGAAATTACACCAGCTCCATGACGTGAAATACAAGTACACAAATTTGTAGTTAAATTTTCTCCCCAATTCCTTCCATGGTTTTCTGTTGAAAACCGAAACTTGTCTAAGCATTGTGGATTTGATGCATATTGTGAATTGTGATAACATTATTTAAATGCTGATAACATTATTGTGAATTGTGTATCCTCTTTGTTCGAGTCTTATCCCTAGCTTCCTTGCATATTTTCAGTTTTTTGGGGTTGAATTAGGACTGCATGTTGTGTTTGTTATGAATGGTTGTCTATTCAATTTGGATAGTTATGTTTCAGACATATGGCGCTGATCTTTCAGTTTTTTCTAGTTACATTTTTACATTTTTGTTGGAACCCTGTTTTCCTGGATTGTCTTTATTAATCTAATTTTGGTTTAAAACCTCAAGAACTGTCCGTTCAAACCTTAAATCTATTTTGACTTTGCTGTTCATATCTCTTTACTGTAGAAATCTTTTCAAGATCTTTTGCGGAAGCAGGAAGGAGATCGTTCAGTGTGGGAGTACCCATTTGCGGTTGCTGGTGTTAACATTACATTCATGCTTATTCAAATGCTAGATCTTGAAGCAGGTTGATCAGTTTCTCCTTTTATTATAATTTTTACTCAGCATATATCATGTCTAAAAGGATACATAGGGGAGGCATGCATATATATGTACGGGAATATTTGTTTACTTTATTTGAAAGAGCAGAACATGTTGGTTCCAAACCAATCAAATGACATAAGCCCCACCTGTAACTTTATAAGCATTTATGTAATAATTCTTCTGTATTATAAAACTTGTTATTAGTTTTTTCCTCACAAATATTACCAGCTATTTGTGTTTTTAAATAAATTTTGATTTCTCTTGGTTTATCTAACATGGATCCGTCCCAAATTTGACTTGTCAACGACCTTACAATATTTTTTTTATTATGCTTTCTGATGTGACATATATCGTGAATTCATAATAGATGCCTTCCCCAAGTAATGAATTGAATTTGATTATGATGCGATCTGTTACTAATGTTGTTTGCCTTGACAGTTAAGCCACGGACACTGGTGGGAGCAACTTTCTTAAAATTCCTTGCAGGTAGCTTTTATTGTTCATTGTTAATTATCGATTTCACTCATTTTTTCCTACAATTAGGAAGGGAAACAGGAAGTTTGGAACTTAACAAAATGCGAAATGCTAAATGTTACAAAAAGTACTCCATAAGGTTGTTGTGATTTTATGAAGGCTTTTTGTAAGGGGCATTTTTTGTCACCTCTTTCATCTTTTCTCCGCTTACTGTCTTCTGATCCCACTTGATTGGTGCTGCATCATTTGTAATAAGATTTGTGAAAAGTCACCTTTTGCAACAAATTGAATTTAAGAAAATACTTGTGTTTACAAGAAACAAAAAATAGTGGTAGTACTCATTATAGCTAAACTTTGTTTCAAGTGACTAAATTCATTTATGTATGTTTGACAGAAAATGAGTCGGCCTTTGATCTTCTCTATTGCATAACATTCAAGCTGATGGACAACCAATGGCTTTCCATGCATGCGTCATACATGGATTTTAATGTATATACTCTTTGTCCTGAGTTTATTTTGTAGATAAAGGGAAAGATTTATGCACGAGCAATTTTAATTGAAGTGTAGTGTAGAAGTTTTTGAAGATTGTTGGTGATGATTATAGTTGCTTATATGTATAAATGTATTACTTATGTTGTTACAGACAGTGATGAAATCTACACGCCGTCAGCTGGAGAAAGAACTTCTCCTTGAAGACCTTACACAACTAGAAGATGTACCCTCATACAAACTTCTCACACGATAGATATCAACGCATAGTCTGCCAGTCTAGTTTTAACTTGAAGTTTGTTGTACTTGATGTGATGCTACTCGTATTTCCGCTCTTCCCACTTCAACATTTAACTAACATTTGAGCAAGACCGAGGTGAGCCATGTGTGATATCGTCAAGGGTCTGGAGGCAGAGTTAAGATTTAAATCCTGTTGTAGGATGTATTGCTGGCTGACATACTGCCAGGGGAGTCTGAAATGTAGGTTTGCTTTGCTTGGTATTGAAAAGATTAGATTGTAATGATTGTGGTTTGCCTATATATTTCGTTAATGTCCATTTATGGGAAAATACGGATTGCAGTATCATAATTCAGGCAGGTTTACTAAAGTTGGTTGCAACTGCTGCCCTTGTTCGTATACTGCATATTTGTTTGAGTAAAAACACAGCGTTTGAGTTGACGAATGCTAGTATTTCGACTACTCTGTTTTGCTAAAAGTATAGTTTATTTTATACACACTTTCAATCTTTTGGTATTGTAACCAATTTTACGATCTTGTCTGTTCTATTCAACAGGTGGTCTAAACTCAGTTGGTCATTTCTGTTTCAATGTTTTGCGTTGCTTTTCTAATAACCTAAGCTATCACTGCTTAATTTAAAAGTTTTAATTTAATATCTGTAAAAGCTATGCCGTGCTACTTGGATTTGTGATTAAAACAAGATGTCTACATTTGAAGTGGTGTCACTGGCTGTTCTGCTGGTATCTATACATACCAGAGACTATGCCAGAATGTGAATTTTTCGTTTGACAATAGTAGTAGATGTGAACATAGATGTTTCTCTCTAGCAACCGGTAGAGTGCTTGTCCTATGGCATGTAACATTTGATGAATCACTCCCTCGACTTTCAAAAAAATAAGATTGTTGCAATGAAGTGCCTGGTCTCTATTTTCTTGCACAAATACAAAACTAAGCATCCCAAACTATAGGTTATATCATGAAATGTGGCTAATGGCAATGGCAATAACGGATTTTGGGGTGTTTGGGTCGGTTTTGAGACAACAAGTCATCCGATCCAAAATAAAAATCATATATGATTGGATTTGGATGACTATTAAAAAGCGATCAAATTTAAATATATGCTGTTTAATTTGGATCGGCTTTTGGATGTTCAAAAGTCAACAAGTGATTTTTTTATTGATATGAATATTACACATACACATTAAATGATGGGTTTGATGCAAAATGTATACTATATATAAAGAAAATAGCATGTTTTAGCTCTTTTATGTTGACTTTTTCTCTTTCCAAAATTACCCTCAACTTTCAATATAATAACACATATAACAAATAGATAAGAGTAAATTCAAATATTAAAATAAAAGTGTAACAAACATGATTTGAGTATATATATGTCCAACTTTTTTCCTTTATCCTTTAAAAAGTATAAAATATTATCGTTGGTGTTATTAAAAAAAAGAATTTAAATTATATATTTTTGTTATATTGTTGTCGTCATTAAAATAGGGAAAATGCTTGTTTCCATGAAGTGAAAATCCACGCAAATCTACGAACATGTTTTGACAGCACCACGTTTTCCACCCAGCACCAAATTTTATAGTTTTGTTATTAAATTAAAACTAGTGATAACCACATTTACACTATATCGTGGATTCCGTGGATTTGTATTTCGTAGGAAATAGCAATGCTGTTAAAATAGATAGTCATGGTATGGTTTGTTATAATTTGAATGCAACAAACATTTATATTTTTAGTTTTAATCAAAATCAAATTTCATAAAATAACACCGTTCATAATTTTCAAACAGTGCAATAAAAAGGGCGGAAAGACAGGCATGTGAGTGCTCGTCTTTTCCTTGGAATAAATAAAATATGAGATTTTGGGTTGATTTTTTTATCATCCCAATTATAACCTTCAAAAACTTTTCCTATAATAATGATTGTTGTTAGTAGGGATGAGAATAGGCTAGGCCGAGCTAGGCTTTGTAAGGCCTAAGCCTGACCTACCATATCTTTTTAAAGCCTAAGTATGGCTTGCGGCCTATCATAGGCCTACTTTTTAGGCTTGAGTCTGGCCTTATGAAAGTCTGATACGACATGCTAGCCTGTTTAAAAGCCTATATCTTACGAATAGTTTTAGGGATTGTATCATATTTATATTCTAGTTTATAATAATACATTTATATATTCAAAAAATTAATGTATACTAATAAAGTTTAGATTATTCAAAAAGTTTACAAATTTATATTTTAATTCAAAGTACAAAATATAATATAATAATAACTAATATTATTCTTATTACTTAAATAGGTCGTCTTAATAGGCTTTTTGAGAGACATGTGCATAGTTTTAAAACTCGGCTCGGTCATCGACTCGGCAGGGGTACTGGGTCACTGGGTCAATGGTCGAACCACTGAGTCATTGGTCGAACCGCATGACTGAACCGGAACCACTCAGATGACTCGGTTAGATGACTCGGTCTTAGATTAAATTTATATAGTTATTTAACCGGATTAAATCGGATTGAATCGGATTGACTCGGTCACTTTAAAAACTAAAATAATGACACCTGTAAAATAAAAAATCTATCCAACAATAATAATTTCAAAGGCTAATTATTATAAATTTAATCGGGTTGAATCAGATTAAATTTATATAATTATTATTGTCATTAGCAACAATAATAATTTAAAAAAAACATGAAAACAGAGGAGTGAATGGAGGGAGTGAGGTTTTGGAGTCTTTCTACCCTTTTTTGACCTTTCTAATT
>Ga0228710_1005159_pt1 | contig 20380 bp, 12 predicted proteins | sample MedpolnodulmetaG_FD_177995 | JGI IMG/M metagenome (GOLD analysis project Ga0228710, IMG submission 177995) | Root nodule microbial communities from Medicago polymorpha collected in Santa Monica, California, United States - pink nodules | ecosystem: Host-associated > Plants > Roots > Nodule... | reverse complement strand
GGGGGGGGGGCAAGTGAGGAGTTTAGAAAAATTGCTTGGGTTGATTGAGATTCTGTTTGTTTATTGAAGGAGGGTGGGTTATGTTTCAAGAGGTTGAGGGAATTTAATGTAGCTTTGTTAGGGAAGTGGTGGTGGCGTATATTGGTAGATAAGGAGGGTTTATGGTATCGTGTCTTAAAGGTGAGATACAGAGAGGAGGGAGGGCGGTTAAAGGAAAGGGGGGACAATTCGGTTTGGTTAGGGATGTTGTCTGACATTCGTAGTGGTGTTGGGGACCTGGTTTGAGGATAATGTTCGTAGGGTGGTTGGTGGAGGAAGTAACACATACTTTTGGTTGAATAATTAGGTGGGGGGAGTACCTTTACGGGTGCAATTTCCTCGCCTTTTTTATCTGGCTGAAAACAAAGGGGTGACGATGCAGAAGATGGAAAGGAGAGGGTGGGTGGATGGAGGTGATGCCTGGGTGTGGAGGAGGCGCCTTTTAGACTTTGTTGCATAATATTGTTTTGCAGGATCATATTTTAGACAAGTGGCGGTGGGTTCTTGATTCTATTAACGGTTATTATGTTAAGGGGACTTACCGGTATCTTACAACGACGTCTGACGCACCTCTAGAGCGTGGTCTATTTGATGCGTTGTGGCTGAAGCAAGTTCCGTTAAAGGTTTCAGTGTTTGTATGACGACTCCTTCGTAACAGGCTTCCAACTTAAGACAATCTTATGCGCTGGAGAGTCCTTCATCATGATGACACCTTTTGCGTTGGAGGGTGCAACTCCCTTGAGACAGCGGTTCACCTTCTTTTTCAATGTGATATCTTTGGAAGCTTGTGGCACCGTTTATATTAGTGGGTCCACATACCTTTTATTGCTCCATAATCAGTTTGTGATCATCTTCATCTGTTTGGTCATACGGCGGGGTTACCGCGATTTACACATTCTTTCCTCAAAGTAATCTGGCATGCTTGTATTTGGGTTGTTTGGAAGGAAAGGAACAACAAGATTTTTAAGGGCAAATATGTGGTTTTGGACCATTTATTAGACAATGTCAAATTTATGTCTTTTTTATGGCTCAAAGCTAATATGCTCACTTCCGCTTTCAGTTATAATGACCGGTGGCGGCACCCTTTATTATGTATGGGTGTTATGGAGTAGTTTTCTTCTTGTTATTTTTTTTTCGTAGTGTTTATATGGCTTCAGGTACTTAACATTGTATTTTGTTTAGTGATTCTCTTTTGCACATCTTGTGGAAGATGAATCACTCTTGTTGATTTTTTATATTTCATTTTGGCATCTTAAAAAAAGAACTTTGTTACATTGAAAATGTATATAAATTAAACTCAAATATTATAACCAAAATTCTGCATGCAAACGTTTTACTTTGGTTTAGCTAGTATAGTTGGAGGGAGTAAATGTAAATAATTTTAGTGTTAATTAAATAAATGATTTTTATAAGTATCCTAAATTTCATTTTTAGGGAGCAAAAATGTTGACGAAAAAATTTAACAACGATTAAAATGCTGATGAATTTTTTTACAAGAACTAAAAATCTTAATGGGAAATTTTACGAAGACTAAAATGTGTGATTTTATTTTTTAGAGATTAAAAACAAAATTCTGAATATTTTTTAGAGAAATAATAACTATTCAATAACAAGGAAAGCTTCATTCACAAGTTACTAGATAAAGTCAAGTTGCATTCTTTTTGGTGGATAAAAGCTACGCATGTTGATATTGGTTTTCATGTTTGGTGATCGAACCCGTTTGTTAGTTTGAGTATCGGCTAAGTCATTTTTGTTTCGCTTCTTTTGGTGACTTATTTCCGCTTTAAACTTTGAGGTCTTGTTTGGCACACCTTGTGCCAAAGATAACTCACATTTAGTATTAATATATCTCATTTTTGTTTGTTAAAAAAAATCATTTTATATATACTAGCATCACGACGGATATTGGCCTTTCCTAAAAAAATAAAATCAAAACAGACATTGATTTGTCTATCTTTGGATTTTTATCGATAAAAGAATGGAAGTTAAAAATTGATTATTTTAAAAGAAATCTTAGAAAATCCATTAAATAATTTCAAATCCTTTAAAATCTTATGATGTAAATCTTTTGAAATTCAAATTGTAAATCTTAACCGTCTTTTAAATCATGAAAGTCATTAAAATCATGAAAAATCTTATAAAATTTTCAAGACTTTCTTAAACAAAAATTGTTCTTTTCTTTGTGCAAATCAAAAAGAAAAAAAAATTACATTGTACAAATCACAACTTAGGCATTAAAATCTCATGCCAACAAATCACAACCATAGACATGTCAAACCTGGCCCTTTTCTTTCTCCATTCACTTCTTTAAATTTAAATTCTCCATTCACTTCTTTAAATTTAAATTTTCAAATCCAAAAACTCTAGAACCCGAGTACCTAAATTTTCACACGAGTACCTACATTCTCACATAAATATCTTCATTCACGAGCAATGATTCGAATCCTTGAACCCAAAATTGTGAGTGTTTCATCTCTAAGGTGAAGTATGATGAATGGGCACATGCGTATCGTTCATCTGAAGTTGTTGAACACAAGTTATGGTTTGCAAGATCATGAAATATAACATAAAAAACAACGGTGCAAAAGAAACATAATTTAAATGCTAATTGTGCAAACAAAATGTAATATAAATGACCAATTCAAGAAGAAAAAAAACTTAAATACCCACGAACAAAATTTTGCCGAGAAAAAACTACTATTTTAATACGATAGCGATTTTTTATGTAGAAAAAAAAATTTAAAAATAAACTGACAAAACCTTGAGGCCTAACATAAGCAATGTGCCAAAATTGCATTTATTGATCCAAATGAGAACCTGTTTCAACGAGCCACAGTATAAAACTTTTCTTTCCCACAGCGTAGTGTTGATGAACAATAGACCAAGGTTCACTGGTTTAGCAAACCACTTGCAAATACAGTCAATGACTCAATGATAGGGGTATAAAGAGCATTAACAATTAACTCTATAACAGACAAAGAATCAGATATAAGAATAACATATATATAGCCTATATTCCAATCAAGCTTATAGCTTTATAGTTAGATATAAGAAATATAGATAAACTTATGGGAACTAGATGGAGAGAGGAGAGAACAATAAAGAAACCAATACAGATATAAGGTGGCATTTAACAGGTGAGTTTGACTGTATCTTCACTTCAACACTTGCTATTTACATCACGAATGATAATATTTCATATAAATAGAATTCAACGTGAAGCAACTTGTCCTTTATTACAAGTGAAAACTGGAATAGCCTTCTTGTTTTGGCTGAAGTGCAATGCCACGGTCTCTATTAGCAGAAGATACAGCCGAAGACATTAAGATGACATCATTAAGGCCTATGCATTTTCCTCATCCTCAAATTCATCAATTCCAACCCACCGTGTAAATGCGAAAAGAAACTCCTTAAAGTTCACCATTCCATTTTTATCCCAATCCATTTCTTCTGCATTTTGGCAAAGAATATAAAATAGTTGTTAATGAATAAATACAAACTTGGGAAGAAAAAATAAAGACAAGATTATTTCTGAGTAGTTACTATGTAGTAGTTTCAACTTTCAATGGAGTTTTAGGATGAGTATGATGAAGGTTGGTTATTCCTACTTTAAAGTATGTAAATGAAAAATCAATAAAACTTAGGTCCCAATATCTATATTATTGACGTTTTAATGGATAGGTCTATGTTTATTGCATGAGCATGCACAATACTAACATCTTTATTTTGTCTTCACCCTCTGGTTCTTAGAGTAAATGGGCTTTCATAATCCGGAGTCGGCCGGGTGGTTAGTAAATTCTGACCAAGGATTGTTCCAGTCAGGGTTTAAACCCGAGTACTCCTGTTCGATTTGTCATTAATTGAAGCTCATAAACAGCTTGAGTCCAATCACTTGGTTAATTTCAACTGATGCTCGTTAACATATTTTAGTAACAGAAGAATATAACAGATAATTTGACAACCTCTATGCAATATGAGGAATACACGATACTCACCCTACCATGTTCTGAGTTCCTTAAATGTTGCTTATGCTAATGTTACAAAAAATGTAACAGTTGCTATTTGTTTGTTATTCAATTTAGAGGCACTCAATTTTCTTGTGCAAACATATTAAAGCATATTTTTAAAACATTAGTATATAATAATGCACACTCCTAAGATGAGCATGTGTGTGTTCAAGCAAGCTTGAATGGCCACTTGGGTGCTTATGTGTGGAATTTAAACAAGGGAGAGACAACTGACCAAATCTTTTCATGGCTATTCTTCCAGAAGAACGTTCTCCCGATGTAGTTTCATTTATAGCTTGGACCATTTCATTTTTGCTGACATACCCGTCCTTATTCTTGTCTAAGAATACAAATGTATCAACCAATGTCTCAAATGTGGCCTCCAGATTCGGCATGCCAATTCGTGATTTCTAGACAAGTCGTAGAGAACAATTTGAAAGGATGGCAAAAATGGCTTATAAATTATCAATGAAAACAGGAAGACATGTATGAGATATGTTTTCCTACCTATTACATTGCATTGCTTCAGAGTTCAAACTTCAAAGCTTGCATGACAACTTAAAATTTCAAAATTATAGGTTTTACTAAAAAAATGCATGATTATAAAAGTAAAGCCATAACAGAAATACTTCTTAGAACAAATAAAACTGCAATGCTCATAATGTCCAAACATCTCCTGAATTAAATATGTAATTTTCTAAATAAAATGCAAAAGGACAAAAATAGTATGGATTTAAAGGATATGCATTGTCATCGCAAAATAATTTTACACTGACATCAATAAAAATCCACTATTTTCCCACATCATCCCACTTTTATAACTGCATTTTTAAATTAATGGTATGACATGAAAAAATGGAGGACTCTCATTGGATGTCGGTGTAAAACTAATTTACACCGACATTTTAGGCCCATTAAACTCAAATAATATTCCATTCTCTAGAGTTAAATGTATAATAGCCCCAAATAATTCAAACATCAACCAGAGGTCAGAATGCACAAGACATGATATGCTTTTGAAAACAACTTATAGGATACTGCATGAAGTGCTGCAGGGTCATCTTTGAGAAGGTAGACAAGACAGAGAAGTACAATGAACTCATTGAAATTCACTCCCAAATCATCATTAATATCACATGCTTCAAAAAGATCATTGGTCTCTTCCTCAGAAAAAGAAATTTCCAGCTTACTGAAACACTTCTTCAACTCTTCTTGATCTATTGCCCCATTAGAATCTTCATCTGCAGCAAAAGAAATAAAAACACATCTCTTACCAATTACAATAAACATATATATGACAATTTGGCCATGCATGTGCCGGTGAGAAACATGGATTAATGACTTTTTTCCACTGCCGAAGCCTTCGAATGAGCTTGATAATTGCAGTTACAATCACATAAAAAAAATTGGAATAAAATCAAATTGAATTCTAATATATATTTCAACTTCAAATAGCCGCAGTGTTTCATGATCTAGGCATAATAAAAATGACTTATTTTAGCTTATTTACTGACATAAGCACTTGTTTGTGACATTGATTGAGAGAGCTTATGGAAACAACTTACGACATGTCCAAAAGCTGGTTTTCAGTTTATTTCCATAAACTCTCTAGGATAGCTTATGAAAACAACTTATAGCTTATGTGAAAATAGTTTGACTTTATTTTACCTTTTGTTAAAGAAATAGCTTATATATAAGCACTTACATCACATGGTAAGTGTTTATGCTATAAACGCTTAATTAAGTTGTTTACTCAAACATGGCTAAATTCAGCTACTTCTTACTTTTACTTTCACTTTGGCATGACCTTAGTGTATAAATTCAGGCCAATAAACTATATTTATATCAGACTTCTGTTAGAAGATATATTAAAACAAAGTACCAATTTTACAGAACCATAAATTTGAAGTAGAAACCTACCAAACTGCTCAAAGATGGCCCTGCATTTTCTGAAGCTCTCATCAATTTTTGGGAATTTTAGGATTATAGTGTTGAATGATTTCATGGAACATCCTTGACATTCCCTCCGTTGCATTGCTTCCACCATTTTAGCCTCAAGCTTGGTTTCTGCTACCCAAAACTTTTTGGGTGATTCACCCTTTCCCATTGCACCTCCCATCGCCAATGAATCAACCAAAGTGCGTCTCAGAAATGTTATCCTAGTACCCCGTAAGCAACAATTGATTTTCAAATATTTTGCTAATTACACAAAGATATTGCAAAGCCTAATTGCCTAAGTTCAATTGCAAAAGTGAATAATAAGACCTATGATCTATCTTGAGTGTCAAAGTTATAATTTAAAAGAAAAGAAAAATGTCATTTGAGTAAATGGTGCCACTGTGATTTGGATTCACAGTGAGTTTGACAGAATCAGATTTCGGCAAAAGCTACAATTGTGAGCTTCAACAAAATCCACTGACAGTGTAATTTTCTGAAACTCACAGTCTATCCAAACATGCACTAAGCGTAGCTTTTGCCAAAATGACGATGGTACACCGCAATTTCTGCCAAATTCAAGGACAATCCAAAAATAGACAAGACCTACTTTATGTGAGAATTACATGCAAACAAATAAATCAAATTATAATGTTAATATTCAACACCCTAATGTTTGAGAATCTAATTCAACATTATTCCACGAAAGATTACAACAAATGGATTCAAGAAAAAGAACATGCAAAGAATCAATAATATAATATAATTAAATTGGAAGTGAAAACATAAATAAAAATGAAATGGAAGAAAGAAAATAAAGAGAGTACAGTACCTAAATATGTATGTATAAGTTGTGAAGAGTGGAGATCGTGGGAAGAAGGTAGAACTCAAAAGTGATTTGTGAGTGTTGAAGATATCATAGTAATTAGGAGGTGGTGATGATGGTGTTTTAGTTTAGTGTTAATTAATCAACTATGTTTGGGTCTTGATCTCTGTCAGGCTATGTTTGCGCTGCTCCCACCACGTATATTCTCTTAATTCTCTCTCTATTTATGCGCATCTATCTTTCTTTCTTTACTTATGATTGATTAAGAAATGAAAGTTACTAAATATAAATGATTCAAAGATAGACAACTCTAATTTGTGACCACCTTCACCTAGAAAATATATTTTCTAATTCTTTTCGTATTTTAGTTTGCAACACCAACCTATCTTGACTTAGAAAAATATGTTTGTTCCTTCTTTTACGTTTTTCACTTGCCCATAAAAAAAAATTACAACATCGGGGATGAAACTCTTAATTCGACGATGTGGATTTCATTCATACAAGTTGTTAGCTAGGATAAAAAGTTTTCACATTGTCAATCAATCATAGTCGTTAGACCATTATAAATGTTCGATTTTTATCCAAATCACTTATGAAGTTAAACACACAGTTAGTTGTCATGTATAAATAAGATAAATCTTTTTATACTATCAATGAAAATAGTTAAAATCCTTTGAAAATCCTATTATTTAAAGATTTTATCAATTGCTCGTATATTTTATATTTGTTTTTCTTTTAGAGGTGTATAAATACACACAAACAAAATTATTTAATTTTTCCTTCAAAATATAAAATAAACATAACAAAAATATTTTTATAATATATATCAAATAATGACAAAATCATTAGATAATATTTTTTATAAACCATGAAGGGTGAGACCTACATTACCCCTTGATGAATTGTGGGTAATTTACACCTTAATGATAAATAGGATTCGATTCTGGAATGAAAGAGATGGATATCACATGTTGAATGAAAGAGAAGAAGAAGTTTGATGTTCTTGAAATAAAAATGATAACTGATTATAAGAAAAAAAACTGTACATATGAAGTTTGATATGTATTAATTTAGTATGTATTTAGCATTTGAATTAAATAAAATTGGTGGAATTTTAGTTATACTTTGAAGCTATTTTACTACAAAGTGTTAGTTTTTATTTTGAGGATCAAGTTATGAAAAAAGGAAGAATTTAGTTGAACTAAGAGCAATGATCAAAAGTGCAAGGATAGAAGAGCAAAAACAAGGTATGTGCATGGGGAAGCACAATCCTTGTGCATAAGTAAATTTTTGACAGAAAGTAGCACACGACCCGTGCGTACATGACAGTTTTGGCCAGACATAACCAGGAAGTAACACACAACTTGTGCGTCCTGGGACCTAGTCTGTGCACCATCATACGAAGAAGAATTTCAAAGGCCATGAACAAGCATGATTTGTGCGTTGAGGCACACGATCCGTGTGACTTGTGCAGAACCAAAATGACTCTTACATGCCTTTGTAATTATCTAGTTGATAGCTTGTAACTCGAATTTATTGTATTGTCTATGATTCTAGGCTATAAATAGACCTCATTTATGAGGCAAAATACATTATTTCATACTTGTAATCTTACTCCAACGTTAAAATCAAGTTCCTGCATTTTTCTTAAGCTTTTGTTCTTTATTTGCATTTCTTCACTTTCTTGTTTTTTATTTTATATTTTTTACGTTTTCAGCACTTTAGTATGTAGAAAAATTCTAGCAAAAAGCCAAAAACCTCCATATAGAAAAATTATGGCAAACGCCCCCTTTAATGTGGAGTCAATAAGAATTTAATCAAACTTGCCACGTCATCACGATGACTCCACCTCATCAATTTTAACAGAAGGAACCGACGCAAGGACAAAAGTGTCGGACATTCAACAATTTGCGGAAGGTAGAATGCCAATTCTTACTTTTAAGAGGGATATATATATGTATGAAGTTACAATTTTAGGGTTTTTTTTTATGGTGACTGAGTTTGAACTCAGACTTTAAATATATTATGCATTGTCCCTAGGGGTGATTAGTCGACTGGTTAGGTTCGAAATCGGTTCCAAAACTTGAAACCGTTTAAACCAACGGTTCCATATCCCCAGACCATTTCCGACCAACTTAGGCGTCAGTTTGGCCGGTTCGGTGTAGACAGTTAAGCCAGTCAAATGTGTGGTTTAGTTCGGTTAATTCAGTACAAATCAAGAGCGGTCTTTGTGCCACAATATATTATAGTTGATGAAAACCAAAAGAATAATTTTGATACTGCACAACAAGGATTAAACAGTAGGTAGTACTTAGAAAAGAGATTTAGTTGACGAAAACCAAAAGAATAATCCTAGTTGAGTGTGAAAGCTAAAATACAACATAGATACAAAGACATGTCTATATCTATAAAAACTTCTGAAAACACTTGAAAACAAGTGTATATCTATACCATGGAGTTTGGCTCAAGCTTAATCTCTAAAACCTATGATCAGTAGAGAAACAAAAGATAAAATAAGAACGTAATACAAAGTGTAGTAGAATATATTTCTTAAGGCAGGATTAACATAGTTGATTTGTGATTTTTGTTTGAATTTTTTTCTGGAAAATGGAAGAAAATAAACGATTTTGTGATTTATGATTCATGATTTGTGGGTTTTTGGATGATGTTTGATTTGAAGGAAGGGAATCATTTATGATGTATGGAGAAGAACAACAACCGCAGCAGAGGAAAAACAAACAGGAAAGAAAAATTAGGGTTTTAGTTCTCTAACTTATGTTTATATATGTGGGCTGAACTGGGCTTTGTGCTGGACATTAGTGATGTGGGCTGGATCGGTCGGAAACGGTTTTTCGTGGGTTGGATATTACAACCCGTAACCGACCATGATTAGTCACACCAAACCATTTCAATTGGACCGACCAACCGGTTTAACTGCTCGACCCGAACCGGCATGCTTTGGTCCATCCGGTTCGGCCGGTTTGGGCCGATTTTTAAAATTATGTCCAGCCCTAATTGTCCCTAGTAACTAAACTCACGGGGACAATTTTAAGGGTATTCGACTATTCACTAAAAAAATATATATTATGATCTGATGAGATGTCATGATGTAGTTAATTTAATATAGTTCCAATTGTATTGGGACAAATAGTGGCGGTGGCGGGTAATGGGTCCATGGAAGACTTTCACACTCTCTTTCCTAATTAAATCTATGTTCTCCTAACTAACTCTATTTTGAGTTGAGTTGAGCTGAATAATTATGGCGATGCTATTGAGAAAACTATGCGATTCAGCATCATCATCCATAAAACGATCCACCAACACCAACACCAACACCAACACAAACTCCTCCTCCAATTCATCATCATCATCACGATCACACCATCATCATCATCATCATCATCATGCACCGAGTCCTTTGGGTTTATTTGACTCACTCCCTCCTGATATACTCCTCAAAATCACACGACTATTGGGACCTAAACATGCTGCCAAACTCTGCCTCGTTTGCAAGTCATGGCGATCTCTCGTCTCTGATAACGAACTCTGGGCTCATTTTCTTCAGACACACCAGCCTATACACTTTCACTCTATTCTCTTCTCGGAAACTAATTTAACTTCTGGTTACCCTCTTCCGTAAGTAATCATAAAGTAAATAACTAACTTGTGTTGTTTAATTGGAACTAATAATTTCATTTCAGAATCTTTGATACTCAGACGACAACACCACACGTGTCGTTTAAGCATGTTTTTGGTCACCGGGAGCGACTTCCTCCCGCTGTTATCATCGACGGTTAGTTAGTTATTCAGTATATATTTGGATTGACTCTGAGTTTGACAAAATTATCACGTGCCATAACGGTAATTTAGATTCTTTTAGCCTATTTGGTGCGACAATGTTTGTGCTTCATAGGATGATGTTTTTTTAACTGCAGTTGGTTACATAGATAGGTTTGTTTGATTTTGTGTAGGTGGTTCTGGATATTGCAAATTTGGTTGGAGCAAAGAGGACCGTCCATTGGGACGAATTGCTACCTTTTTGGTAAGATTATCTCCTTTGTCTAAAAGGTAGCTTTCTAATGATTTTAAATATGATTTTATAAACGAGAGCTTTCTAAAAATATTTAGATGGAGATCATTTTTTATATTTGTTAAGAAATGAGAAGTTTATTTTATCTTGCTCAAACTATTTTTCTTCAACTTCAAATTAATACATGTTTTACTTTCTTTTTTCAAACAAATGTTATTTCTTTTGCTTTAATCGTTCCCTTTTAGTTATGTCTTTGCTGGGGAATTTCATTTGCAGGAATTTGGTAATGTGGAAACGCCGATATATACTAGGCTTCGACATTTTTTTGCAACTGTCTATGGCAGGTGCGAGTCATTCTTGGTTTTTCCTTCTTGTTATTGAAGCAATTTTTTGTTTTCTGATAATTTGTGCAAATACGAAGAGATGATCAATACTATACAGTAGCAATTGAGTTGTGGAAAGGGTCATTGTTGTTTCTGCAGGATGAAGGTGAAACCAAGTTCTCAAGCGGTTGTTGTTTCTTTGCCATTATGCCACTATGATGGTTAGTTAATGTTTTTTCCTTCATATTTGAAAATCACAATTACTTGCATTAGTTGCGTATCAATACCGAGTTAATTAGATCTTTAGGGACTAATTTGGTGACAAATTCTTTGGAGAAATAATGTGATGACCCTATTTTGAAAGACCAATTTAGGGGTTTACTCTGGTCAAGATTTTAGTGAAGCCCATGGATGGCCTTCTTCTTCACTCTTAAGAACTAATTTGGATATAATTTATGAAATCTGAGTAATTTTTTGGATACATTTCCAGGTGCCAAACCTTAACCAATATCAATAAATATCCCAGTTGATAAATGAAAATGCCTGGTCTGTCTAGTCTACCTTCATAACAGTAAAATTGAAAATATACCATGCAGTCACTGGCTTATAGTTGAAACTTATCAATCTATAACCGTATGCAATATGACTATTCGTGTAGATTGGTACACAAAGAAACCACACATCGATGTGCAAATTACATGTTTCCACACAGTTTTCTTCTTCAAGTAAAAGAAATATTAATGATTATATATGCCGTGCGCCTGCTTATGTGGCACATACATATACATTGTTGAATTTAAAGTTTGTATTAGGTAGATCAAGTCTACAAAATTTAATACAATTCAAGAGCTATTTGATATTTTAACTCACCATTTTGTTTTAACGTGTAATATGATACTTAGAATATTAGTAAATATTTAATATTAAATTACATCCATTGTCTAGACTCTAAAGTTTTGCATACATGATCATCAGGACAGTAGACAGTATAATATGATTCAGTGGTTGGTTAAATCTTCCTTCTACAAAAAGTATTTGAAGGTGCTGCTGCCGATTTTGAGTTTTGACACATGGTGTCAACGAATCTTGACTTTGTGTGTGTGTATCTATGTTATTTCTATCCATTTAAAGATCTCTATTCTCCTTGCAGACACCGAATCAGCCAAAGCATCAAGACAGCAGCTTAAAGAAGCAATCTGTGCTGCTCTGTTTGACATGAATGTTCCTGCTGTTTGTGCTCTCAACCAGGTAGCGTATTTTACTGAGAACTAAGATAATACTTTCGCTTAACTTTTAGCCTATGCTAAATAAGATTTGGATCTGAGTGTTGCATTTGGAGGATCCATTCTCTTCGTTCTTTAATTTAGATAATTAGAAGAGCATAAATGGATTTAGGTCCTTACACCTCTTTAAGGAGTATTCCCTGATCTTGACCCTTAACACAGTTCCGTATTCTCCTAAAATTATTTAGTTCAAATCACTCTGCAAAGATTAGTGAGCGTATAATTTGGGAAGAATCTCATAGCTCAACAGTAAACAGAAAATAGCAAAGATAGAAAGGTAGTTAATGTTGTAAATCGACGAGTACGTATCAAATTCTATTCTTTTATTTAGTTTTGTGCTGCACTTGTTTTGACTATATTTACCTTAACTTATTTGTTTTCGATTTTGTAATGTAGGCAACTTTGGCTCTGTATGCTGCAAATCAAACTTCTGGAATAGCTGTTAATATAGGCTTTCAAGTTACATCTGTAGTTCCAAGTATGTTTTATGATTTTGCTGTCACATTCAAATTCCTTATTATGCTTAACAATATATCTCTTGCATGAAATACACCAATTGTTAGGAATGTGGAAACATTGAAAAGGACAATTGATATAAAGTATTGAAAGAAGAAAACAGTTCTGTTGAATACTGATATTAGGAGAGAGAGAGATCTCCTCGAAAGCTCAGAGCCATCGCTCTGGTCACTCAAATCATCAAATGTTTACAAATCTTAATGACCCCCCTCTACCCTTGAACCCTCCTATTTATCTTGTAACTAATTTCGCCTAACTAACAAGCTAACTACTCTAACTGTCCTGAACTAATTTCTCTTTTAAGCAAACAACCATTTTGTTCCTTGAAAGTGTGCGGCGATGTTGCGATAGTCTCTTAATATATCAAAATTACAAAAAATCCTCAAATGTGTATTTTGTTTGTCAGTTTGGTCATCAAATGTGTCTTTTGTTAGTTGGTTTGGTCTTTCATTTGTCAGTTTGGTCTTTTTAAAAATAACAAATGAAAAACACACTCAAGAATGATTTTGTAATTTTGATTCGTTTAGGGACTAGTGACATCTCATCACATGTTTAGGGACTAAAATAACTGTTTACTCTTTCTACTTTGTCTTAGACTCCTAGAAATACCCTATCAATAACATTCTGCAATCAATGAGTTTATTGTTGATTTCTTCGGTTTCCTCCCCTTATTGAGCATATATGCTTTGTTGATTTACAGTTTTAAATGGTAAAGTGATGCGAAAGGTGGGTGTGGAGGTTGTTGGGCTTGGAGCATTAAAACTTACAGGATTTCTTAGAGAGAAAATGCAACAAAACAACTTATATTTTGAATCTTTATACACCGTTCGCACACTGAAAGAGGTATTTCTGTTGTCTTTTCTGTTTCGAAACAATTAACCGATGATTCTTTTTATTTATGTTTTGAGGCCACAAATGCACTTGGGAGCACAAAAGTGGACCCCTATATTTCCTTATGAATTTAAGTCTAGCTGAAACATCTCTTAACCTAGTCACAATATTTCCTTTTTTCTAAGCTATGTTAAGTTGAATGTGGTTGCCTGATACCTTGTTGGTTACATGAAAACAGAAGCTATGCTATGTTGCCTATGACTATGAAGCCGAGCTATTGAAGGATACACATGCATCATTTGAAGCCGTTGAAGGGAAGTTTACACTCTCAAAAGAGCGGTTTCAAACAGGAGAGATTTTGTTCCAGCCACGTCTTGCTGGGGTGTAAGTTTTTGTACTTTTTTCAAACATCATATTAGTATTACAGATGTTCTTCAGAGATTATATTCATGTCTGCCACTATTTAGCAGCTTTACTTGATAACTGACTGGACGTGTTACCTTTTCACTTCTGTTCTTTCTGATTTCAAACCATTTTCAATAATTAGTGGCATTTTTTATATTGTTTGAATAAGGTGATAATTATCAATTTGAAAACTAATAAACCTAAACCATACAGTATTTATATGATATGATGATATGTGATAATCGTCTAAATCGTACAGTTAGTAATTGATTCTGACCCCATTCATCTTATTTGTTTATATTTTCCTAGCTTAACCATATTTATTACATTTTGGTATAGGCGAGCAATGAGTTTGCACCATGCCGTAGCTCTCTGTATGGACCATTGTCATTCGGCAGAATTAGCAGGCGGCAGTGATTGGTTTAAGACCGTTGTCTTATCGGGAGGGTCTGCATGTTTACCAGGCTTATCAGGTAAATTTCCCTTTTTATTTTGACACTTTTCGTCTTTGCATCTGAGCAAAAAGATAAAGTGGAACCACAACACAGACTACCCATATATCATTAAGATTTTTAACTCTACTCTTGGGTTCATATGCTTCAGAGAGGTTACAGAAGGAACTTCATTCATTACTTCCTCCTTATATGTCGAATGGAATCAGAGTCATCCCTCCTCCACACGGTGCAGATACGGCATGGTTTGGCGCAAAGCTTATTGGCAGTGTGAGCTATCCACTAACTCTTTTAAACATTCACATTTTCCTTGCTTCATAGGACTTCACTTTTATGTTGATCGAGTTCAAACATATTGAACCTTTGTATAAAACGGTTTGACTCGATTTGCATTAACAACTTTTGTGTCAGCTTCTTTATGGTTACATGATAATTAATTTGTGCCTCTGTAGAGCTGACTGTTTGTGAATTATGTTCAGTTGAGTACCTTTCCTGCCCCCTGGTGCATAACAAAGAAGCAATTCCGTCAGAAGTCTAAACTCAACCGAATATGGTGATTTGAGCAAATCTTCTGTTCTTGATGAAATAATTATTCTATAACAGCAATTCTGCTTAATACTTGTCGTTTAGTAACAAATGCCTTAAATACTTTATGCAGTAGCTTTGCTGATAAGAAGCCTTTATAGGCATCCAGTTTGTTTGGAATGAAAAAGAGACAGATAATCTGTAATGTAAGTATTGTACTATGTTAATAACGTGTTAGTAAAGTTCAAGACTAAATCCACAAGCTGATGGATTTTAAGTATCAGAAACACATACCGACTCAGTAATGTGTATTATTGGTTATTGGTTATGTACGTCTAACCGAGAATAATAAAAAAAAATAGGAAAAGATTGATGGAGAAACTAAGTGGTGTTGTGATTATGGCCAATGGCAAGGAGTCACCACAGTGGTTATACTTCAACGGCAGAACCACTGGCGAGGAAGGTTGCTGTGTTAAAAGGCGGAGATGCTTCGTACAAAATGAGTGATAGCCACGTTGTTTTTCAAAACTAGCAGCAATTTCAATGTAATACTTCAAAATTTAAAATTCTGAATCACATTAGTTATTTTAGACAGTTTAAAGACTAACTACATGTTTTCACTTCTCGTCTTGAACCAACAAAACGAAGATCAAAACAAGGACCTTAAAAAGAATCCCCAAGAATTCTATAATGGTATGATAATAATTCAAATAATCTTAGCTTATCCTCGAGCTAAACACATGAAACAGTCAGTAGAGTTGAAACTCGTCATGAAACATATTTTGGAATTCCATGAAACCAAACATGTTCCAGAGAAAGGATGAAGATCAACTCATTGATGGAGGATCATAGGTTCACATTTAATGCAACTAAATGATATTGATAACCATTTGTTAACCATGTCTTCACAGATTAATTGTTTGTTGAGGAATCTGCTATTCTTGCCACATTTGTTGGAATCTGTTTTGTTGAGTTTTAGTATTGTATATTTGTGGTATGTACTTAAACATGTCAATCACATCTTAGATTAATTGCAAAACCCCACAGAAAGGATCCATTATGGTCCTTTAGTACACTTGTTCATGTAGCACACGAGCATGGCCAGACATGGTTCCATCACAATTTAGTTTCACCACACTACCAGGAGGAGGGAAGACCCAACATGAGGTATACCAGTCAATTTAAATCCCTCCCCATAAGTTTCTTCAACTTTCAATTATATTCTAAATCCTCTGAAAGAGCTGGACCCTTCTTTACCGTAATCAGGCACCTGTCTAACAATACATCCATTACATTCTCACTTGGACCACCTATTGATGAACACAAATTAATATGTTACCATGTAGCTACATCTTTCTAGTTAGGATGCCAAAAATACCTATATCCATGGATGCTTGTGCTGATTGAATGAATATCTGTTGAATGAGGGTGAAGATACTAGTAGTAACTTTTTATTGCATATATAAAATATTAGTATAAAATTTCTATTACTTTAAAATGAGATGAACTTTTTTTCTGTATTATTTCATATTTTTAAGTTGATAAACTCATAATAATAGTTTTTTTTTTAACTATATATAGTATATTATAAAGTATTAATATGATATCATGCTTTTTAGAGAATTAATATGATATAATGTTGTGCATGCAATTAAAAAAAAAGTTTTATATTATAATATTATTTTTCTATGTTAGATTCCAAATGTCTATAGATATTTATAGATAGATGCTATCCTCGTATGTTTCTATCTATATAAATACAAAAGGAGATGGATTCATGTGAACAAGTTAGTTACTCACACACATCTTCTCCTCTCTTCTCAATTGTCATTCCTAGCTGCTTGTAGTTGAAAAACTCCAATGAGACACTTACTAGCTTCCCCAAGACTAGTTGTTAGAAACTGCTTTTGCCACCTAATCTTGCAATCCCTCAAAACATGCAAGAAAGTTTCAAAATCGGCACAATAAAGTGGGACATTGATTGGGCTAAGTCATTCTTACATTTTCTCATAAAAAAAACTGTACAAATTTTATCCATTAATTCATTCTAAGTATTATTTCAGACAATCTTTCAAAAAGAAAAGTATATTTCAGTCAAAATCATTAACCAATAGAAATGTTCCCTTTTCAATCAAAACAAAAAACTGTGGGGAAAAACAATAAAAGAAATATTAATTAAATAATATGTACTTTTGTGTGTGTCTAAATCATGTGGACCAGGATTTTCTGCAGTTAAATTATGCCACAGTTACACACAATTTTTAATTTAGGCCATTGAATTAGATTACAAAATTGTGAGTCTTGTGACATAAACCCATCCAACAGCCAAGAATGAAACTGTGGGGAAATTTACAGCACCATCATGTTTATACGTGGTCAATGACGGATCCATAAATTTTGAATAGTGGGGGCACCATCTAGATAAATAACCAATCTCTGGTTGCTTGTATTTTGTTTTTATTTGAATGAACAAACCATCAATTTAGTCTATAAACTATCGTTCATTTTCTGATTTAGTCCATAAACTACGTAAATATAATACTAGTCCTTAATTTATATGAAGTTCATCAATTTAGTCGCTAAAGTATGTAAAACTCCATCAGTTTAGTCACTAACATCTTAATAACAGAGATTAAATTGACGAATATTAAATACTTTAGAGACAACTTATTATATTTATATAATTTAGAGACTAAATTTAAAAAGGAGTGATAGTTTAAAGACCAAATTGAAGACTTATTCTTTATTTGAATAGGCTTTTTTTTAAAAAAAAAAAATTGGGAAGCAACTTATAAAATTTAACTTGGATGAGTGACCCTTAAAAAAAAAACTTGTGTCATTGAATGAGTTAAAAAAATGTAGGTTATGTGAAGGGTGTGTGGGCATACCCTTCTTAACAATATAAAAACATATATATTATACCAGTAAAAAAAGAATTATGAAATCTTTGTGCAGGCACATGCCTTCATGATACATCTGTCTCTGTATGTGGTTGTGACCAAACTAATGATATCTAGGAGGTAAGAGTTTGATTTTTTTCATCCTCAACATAAACACTAACTGTTCTGGACCGGGCAAAAGGAGTTTTGGCCCATTTACTTGAGCCCAATACTATGCAAAGCCCAAACACCACGTTTGGCAAAATTACTTGCGACACACCCCTTCCCCGCGAGGGGGGTGCACGGAGCGAGCGAGACCGGTTCAAACGAACCACAATGTTTCTTCGCACGTTCCCGCAATAAACTCTCTGGCGGTTACACTTCCCACGATTTCGTAATCACCAGAGCCAGGTGTGCCATTACAACGGCTCTGCAGCCCTCCACCTCTATATATAGGGGACTCATCGCAGTCCCCAAGGTAGAATCGAACTCTTCCTCTAAACCCTCACTCTCTGATCTCCACTGACTTGAGCGTCGGAGCGACTGCAGGTACAAAGAAGTATTCTTGAAGCATTCTACCACCACTCAAACCACCGCATTCAAGACACCGACAGTCACCTTCTGATCAGGTGAGATCAATGGCGCCGTCTGTGGGAAATATAAGCTCTCCCCATTTTGACCTAGCTAGAAACCAAAGCTTTCCAAAAAATTACCATGGCTACCAACGGTGCCAACTCCCAGCTGAGAAGTGAGATTCGTATCCCTCAACGTGATGGTATGACGTCTTCACCTTCCCCTGGGGGTACACCCAGAGAGGAACTAGTGCAGGCAGTTCCTCTCCAAGAAAGACCTCTGCAGGGTCCCTGGCGACCTATAAAGACACCAGAAGATGCCACACCAACTGGGGCCCTCGTCGACAATCTGCTCCGCACGGTTCAACGACAGACGTCGTTAATCGAGGAACATAATCGACGACTGATGGATCAGGAGCAAGCGCATCCACTGGTCCAAACCAAACAGACTCCTTCCCCGACACGTACCAGAAGAGGAAGGAGCCCTCGCCGTTCACGTTCCAGATCCCCACGGCATTCAGTAAGCATCAGATCTCAAAGTTACACTAGGAGGTCAGTTAGAAGGAGATAACCCAGACAAACTCCTCCAAGGCGGTATCCTCCCAGACGATCCCCTCTGAGGGGATCTCCACCTAGACGATCCCAACCAAGACGCAACGGACGCTCTTGGTCCTCTTCTAGCTCCGAGGGCACCCACGATGCCCGGAATGACTGTAATGCTTATGGTCCATTCACACGGCGTCAGAGAAGCTCCTATCCCCCGCAGACTAGAGAAGCCTCCCCAGATGGACTCATACGATGGAACAACCGACCAATCGGTGCAAGGCGCCGTAAAATGCAAACTCTTCGTCACTACACTGCGACGAGGAGCCGTCACTTGGTTCAAGAACTTACGGAGAAACTTCATTGACTTATGGAGCGACCTCTGCTACGAGTTCACGACCCACTTCACCGCTTCAAGGACGCAACCAAAAACGGTGGCATCCCTTGAAGCCATTGTTCAAGGAAAGAGCGAACCTCTCCGAGATTACATCGAGAGGTTCAACAAAGAAGTTGTACATGTAAGAGGTGCTGACGAAACAATGAAGCGGTACCTCATTGCCAAGGGTCTACGCGAGGGCACAGACGTCAAAAAGGTTGTCCGCTTAGATCGCCCAAGGACTCTCAATGAGTTCGTAGCGATCGCAAAAATCTACATCGCATATGAAGAAGAACTGTATGCGGACAACTTCAACAAATCCAGGAAGGAGGAGCCTGCTGCTGAATCCTCCAAAAAGCCCTTCCATGAGAAAAAGAAGGAAGGCAAAGTAACTCGTGAAGGAAAAGGATCCAACGGCCGCTTCGCCGAGTATACGCCCTTGGCCATGTCCAGGGTGAAAATCCTCACCGAGATTGCAGTAGCCGATCTAGCAGAAGCTGACGTCAAGCCACCAAAGGCTCCGTCTCAGGAGAGGAAAGGGGTCGACAAAACAAAATATTGTCGGTTCCACAAGTGCCACGGTCACGTCACTGACGACTGCATCCATCTAAAGGATGCCATTGAACTCCTCATCCAACGAGGACGGCTCAAACAGTTCGTCAAGAACCCAGAGTCGGAGAGAAAGACCATCGAGCTCGTCAGCGATGGTGGTGAGTCAATAATTAGTCTTTAAATTAGTGTCTTTTATTTAATATTTAAGTTTATTTTAATTAGATTTAATATGTTTTTATTTCCTTCTAGAACTATTTTACTTCAATTGCAAGTTATTATATTTCAG
>Ga0228710_1005158_pt1 | contig 20380 bp, 11 predicted proteins | sample MedpolnodulmetaG_FD_177995 | JGI IMG/M metagenome (GOLD analysis project Ga0228710, IMG submission 177995) | Root nodule microbial communities from Medicago polymorpha collected in Santa Monica, California, United States - pink nodules | ecosystem: Host-associated > Plants > Roots > Nodule... | reverse complement strand
GTGTAGTGTTATGTGAGATGAATGAATAATTAGAAACTTTATGAAACTTAGGTTTAATGCCCTAAAGTGCTATGATTCTGTTGAAACTGTGTAAATTGTTGCCATGCAATGCTTCTAAACTGTTTTTCAGGTGCCATGGGTGTAATGTGAGCATTAAAGACTTGATTTTTAGGCTTTTTGGTCAAAAATACGATTTTCTGCACTTCTGGACTAATGACTGCTCGCTTAAGCGTGCACTGCACGCTCAAGTGTGAAAAACGTCATAACTATAGGCTCTGCACGCTTACAGGTTCGCTTAAGCGTACTGGTAAGCCTACTGCACGCTTACAGGTTCGCTTAAGCGTACAACACTTTGACAACACACTTTGAAAAACTTATTTGTGGTCCAAAGTGCTGTCCGAAGTTTTTCTTGCAAACCATTATAACTTTATAGCATCGGTACCAAAGGCCTTCAATGTCAAGTCGATAACACGCATCACATTGTACGATTCTTTAATAAAATGCATGAGTAACATTCACTAATCCAATGAACCATGGCCCCTGAGAGTTATATATGTTTATGATGGTTAGGGACTGATATCTGGGTGTGGGGAATACTTAGAATCCTGTCTAACTGATGGGTTAGAGTATCTTAATACGCTTTTAAGGCGTGCTAGGTAGTGACCCACTATGACTATGGTTATGCTTTCGCTATTGTTTATGATAATAAGTAACTTGTAGGTGTCGTGTCTCTTGAGATCCACGCCAAGGGGGATTCCAAGGGGTTCACGTTAGGGGATGGGTTACGCCCCGCAAGGGGGGCCTGCACGACACTGAGGGAGTCCAATGTACCTTAGCTAGGAATTCATCGGTTATGTAAGGGATTGTACTCGGGGTTACTCCACCCGATACACTCCGTAAAATGAACTTAGATAATTATGTGTTACACCATATATGATATGCTTATGACAATTAATGACATGATATGAATGGTACAAGTTAACTACAAGTAACGACGGTCTAGGCTGCACGATCGTCTTAGAAAGGTATAAGTTCACACACGTATAATCAACTAATCGGTTGTATTGTAGACACGTGGTAACCGTAGGTTTCCCCGAGGTTACCTCTAGCCTAGGACTTAGGTGGAACTCACTGAGACGTTATGTCTCATCCCACTCCTTTTTTTGTTCAGGTTCACAGGTTGTTCGAGGCAAAGGTAAGGAGAAGGCTTCAAACTGATCGTGCTTTATCGGATCTATGTTTATACTCTCTAGCTTATGTTATGTTATTTTTAGCTACATGTATCGTGATGAAACTTGTTGTACTTGTTTCCCTAGAATGGCTATGCATAAATGATGTAATATATGACTTGAGACGACTCATGTATCTGAACCTCGACTTATATTGTATTTCCGTATTGTATGATTAATGTATCCAGTATCAGTTATGACGTACGTGTTAATTATTCTAGACTCTTTTAATGCGGACGTTACCAAAATTTTATTATAGAAAAATCGAAATATATTTGAAAAAAACTTGAACATGCAAAAATTATAACATCATCCATATCAATAGTATTTATAAGTAGAAAAACTACTAACATGTTGAAGCTTGATGATATAACAGATCTAAACAACAACAAGGTTGGTAAGGGAACAACAGGAGGCAATAAACTTGACACTGTTGCAAATTAAATGAAATAGAAAATATATAAGTAAATAAGCAAACAAAATTATAAACATGAAATTATAACAGTCAAAAGAGTTATACCTAATGAAATTATAACAATCAAAAGAGTTATACCTAATGAAATAAGTTTAATGAAGATGGGAAAGAACAAAAATTTTTTCTAAGTGTTATAAGGTTGGAATGCTGGGATTTTTTCTAAGTTACCAAAGTGAATCTGTATGTCTCAATGGAACGGTGCAATTATTTATAGATCCAAAATTTGCCAGGAGTCCTACTAGGAGCTGCCCCTCGCATGACTCAATCTCCAACCTACCTAGAGTAGCCATAGAACGGGCATAAATGTATCAGCGAATGCCAGGGACTTGTGCATTTTGCCATGGGTTGCGCCCCTCGCATGTCAGCTTTTCAGAGCTTTGTCAAATCTTCTGCAGAATGCAGAGATTCCCTTGAGTTTAGGGACTACAACACTGCTATCCTGTCCCCCATTTTGAATCAAAATTTCGCGCCTAAAACATGTCAGGGGTTTCCTACAATTTGCCAGGGGTCTGCCCCTGGTTTATGGTAGGGTTTGAAATTGCAATTTGCCAGGGGTTTCCTTGGCATTACTCCTGCAAATTTGGCAGGGGTTGATGCTCCTGGCATTATTCCTTGGCAAAATGCAAGATTTCTTGTAGTGTAAGTTTCTCCTTTGCTTTTTATTTCAAAAATGTATTTATGTGCTACTTAAACTTTTAGAGAATGATAAAATCTTAGTATTTTACATTTCTTACAAAATAGAATTAATTTTTGTCCATGTTTTTAATTTTGTTTATGTTGTTTGCCGAAAATATGTTGTGTTTTACCTTTTTAACTCGATTTTATTGTTAGAAACAAAAGAAATTATTGTTTCGAAAAAACCACACCAACCGATCCAACCAAACCACATTAGTTTGGTTTAGTTTAAAGAAAGTGTATTATCTTTTTTTTAAGGAAAAAAAGTCTATTCACTCCCTACTTTTCTAATAGATTTTTCATTTTGAAGAAAACTATTTTGATTCAATTTTCAGCCTAGTAGTGCAGTACTGGTCCAGCTTTCAAACTTCCCCAACCACTTGTAGCCTTGTAGGTACGTATTGGTAATGTTTGTTTTTGGAAAGTTTCTTTTTCTACAACAGCCTATTCTTTTGCTATAGTTGTATCGCAACAACAGCCTTATCGAACAAGTATGAAACCGGCCTTTCTTTCCTGTTAAGCAGATATGTTCCCATTTGGGACCTAATTTAAAATACGCAGGTCCAGTTCACATGTTACAAAAGAAACCAATACATATAAATATGTCTGTCTACCTTATCAAGTACTCCAGTTCACATGGGAATAGAGTTTAATTACTTCCTCGTTGCGTGTACGTGGGAATATTTTATTAGAAGTTACCTGGAAAACACAGACTTTCATACAGACATTAAATTTACACAACATTAACCAAGCATTCATTAGCATTTTCCTTTCTAAAAGAATGAAGTTTTAGTTCCCTTGTATAAAATTTCGCTTTTTGGTCCTTTAATTTCACAATTTTCTTGAATTTTTAACATCATCTAATTTTAGAGTCATTTTTGGCAGTGATGATTATTCATTATTGATATGTGAACAACTGCTAAAGACTTATGTTGCCTATTACAAACAACTAAAACTCAATCTCGAACAACATATTTCAACATAATTGTGATCGATCACATCTGTAAAAATTACACGAAAATGGGATGGGCTGGAGAGGAAATTCTATAAAAAATAATTTAAATAAAGTGAATCAGAGGACTAAAAAATGGGGTTTAAAATGAATAATGATATTTGAACAATCATTTGATGACAACGAGCGAGATAGAAAGTAAGAACATAATGTGAGTTTGGAAGAGAGTTATTTAAAAGTTGTCAGTATAAATGTCATTTCTCTTTAAAATAGGGTGCAACAGAGGCTGAGACTCCATGACGGAAGTGGAAGGTACCTGCAAGTGTGTTAGCACTATAATGCTCAAGTCAGAATCTGGATGAGGTGGTGATAAACCACTCAATTATATGTTTTATATTAATATTTTGGGTATAATTTATTACATTTTATTATATTATTAATTAGATAGCTATCTATTTTTACTTATAAAAAGTAGAAAAGAGAATTAATGCGAAGATTATATTATATATAAGATTCCAATCCATGCCTATGTGAAGCATAAAAACTCTCCCTACACAACATCAACGTGTTGCCATATGCATGATTTTCCCTAGAAGTATATGCCCAAGCGAAATTGATTACAGGTTGTGCTTCTGATTTTCGGGTATCAATCCATTAATTGGTTTTGAACCTTTAATCTTTGAACTTTCTACTTTTATTTTTGGGAAGGGAAAAAGAGAGAAAAACCCTTAAAAGATTTTGGATCTGGGGGTTGATTTCGCGGAGGGAAGGTGTTAAGCACCCTACACGACTACGGTACTCCGTAGGAACCTTTTGCATAATTTATCTTGTGCTAAGTTATTTTACTTATCTTGAAAATACTTGCCTAAATGTCTAAGTGAAAGAATGGAGGGAGAAGAAGTATGATTTTGTTATTTTTATTTGATTTGGAAGGATTGGGTCCTTTGCCTACATACCCACAAGTGGGATCAAAACCAATGTAGTTCACTCTCACAATTTATTTTTGGTGAGTTAGGTTAATTTTATAATTTTTGAAAATAGTTTTGAGAAGAGGAAAGAGGCCTCAAGGCATGAGAGAAAATAAGATGAGGTTGGTCAAATTTTAATTACAAGAAACTCAAGTCTAAATACGAATATTAAATTGATTAAACATTTGATTAAGAAAATAAAAGGAAAAAGCACTTGGATTAATCCAAAGTTTCTTACGAAAATATTTTTGGAGTTTTGCATATTTGATTTTTTTGGTAAAAAGATTTTTCTAAATTAAACGTAAACTAAGAAACTAAGTGTAACGACGTAACGTGATAAAAAAAAAAGCGAGAAATTTACAAAGGATGTTGGATCCTAAGCAAATTCTCAAGTTATGGAGATGAACCTAAAATTACTAGTAGTTTGATTTTAAGAAAATAATTAAAGTCCAATAATTAACCTATTTTGTCTCTAATTCATTTCGGTCCTCGATTGCGGTTTATGGCATAATGCGGTAAATAAATTGTGGTGTCGGTGCATCTTTTACTATATGAGTATTACATAGTCCCTAATTACATTCTAAAGCATCAAAGGAAAAAATAAATGGCAAGAAGAAATAAAATGCATAAATTAAATTACAACAAAACCTATTATACACACTAAAACAAAATAAAATGACAAAAAATAAATATGCATGAGATGATGAACAAATATAATGCAAAATAATATAACCAAATAAAACAGTAAAATAAACAATTAATACAAAGCAAAAATACTTTTTAAATGAAAGAAAACAAAATGAAAATAAATTTTTAAGAGGAAATGGTGTAATAATTAAAAACAGTTGTGCATTTAACAAAACAGTAGAAAATATTTGGGCTTAAGCAGAAAAACGGGTCGGTTCGAAGTACTGGGCCCTGGATGGGTCGAACCGGTTCAAAGAATATGGGCCATGGGTTTGGCTCAGGCAGATTAAATCTGGACCGTCCGATGAATCAGGAGGTCCAGATTTAATCATGAAACAATTCATCATAGCCGCTAGATCAATTGATCCAAGGGTTTTAAAAAAAGCAACACAAAAACAGAGAAGTGACACAAGAAACACAGTGACCGTCAGATCAAAGATCTGACAGTTCAAACAGAAAGCACACCATAAAGAAGGAAAGCATCGCTTACATGATCAAAACAGGGAAGCATCATCGGTCGTCAAATCTACAATCTGACGGCCTAGCTTCAAAGGCATACTGCAAGATCCCAAAGTAGTGCACACAGGAAAGCAACGACATATAAATTGAATTTTGGCCAAAAAACAAACACAACCTAACCTTCTCCTTCTCTCTACACCTTCACCTAGAGAGAGAGAGTCTGCAAGCGACTCTCTTCTCCGACGAACAACTCAAACGCCGGCGCGGTGGCCGGCCACCCTAGGGTTGCGGCGCCACCGTCGGCAAATCTCCGAACACCTTTTTATTAAAAAACTAAACACGTTTTCACACATCCTTTTTCACGCAAAGCATAGATCCGGCCTCGGATTTTCATGAAACACAACCAAAAGTTCCAGATCTACAAATTTCCAAACAGTTGTTTTTTCACAAACAAAACTTACACAGACAAACATACAGATGAAAACGGGACCGAATAGATCGAGAAGGGAGTGAAATCATTACCTATGTTGCATCGGAGGACAAAAACACTAGAAATACGATGGAAAACTTCAATTCAAATTGCTTCTGCTTCCTTAGTCTCGGTTTCGTTCTGATTTGTGAAATCGTGGTCCTGTTGTGATGGAAACCGAATTGAATTACGTTTCTGTTGATTGTTTGTATGTGGATCTGAAAACGAATCGGATCTGTTGTTTTGGTGTGAATCAGTGTCGATTTATGGTGTTAGTTTGAAGATTTGGTTTGTGTTTTGAGAACTTGGAATTTTGCAGGTCACGATGAACACATGAATGTTCTTGATATTTTTGATTTTTCTTTGTGTTTGATCTGGAAAATTAGAGAGAGAGAAATGGAAAGTGTTTGTGTAAAACTGTGGCAGCTTTTTTGACTCTAACGCGTGTACAGTAACCCCTCTTTCCAATGATTGACAGACTATTTATAAGGATCAATTAGGGTTAAATGAAATTTCACTGGACCAAAGTGCCCCTGACTTGGGCTGCAAGAACCTTGAGGACAAAATGACTAAAAGGACCAATTAACTAAAAAAAAGAATTAAAATAAATAAATTAGACACTAGAATTAAATAATAAAATAAATAGGAAACTAAATAATAATAACAAATAAGATAATAACTAAAAACTTAAAAATGTCCTCTCGGAACAAAAAAATGAGGTATTTTAAAATACCTCTCTGCTGAAAAATCGTCTAAAACAACGAAAATTCTCATCTTTAAAAGTACGAATAAAATGGGTAAAAACAGAGAAAAGCGGTCAAAATTTAGGGTATGACACATGTTGGCCCAAATAAATTGAAAGGAAGAAAAAAGGAATTTATTATCTACCATCAAGTGGCTGTACCATACACATGAGATAAAAAGAAGAAAAAGCGGTTTTTACGGCTAGAAGAGACAAAGAAAAGTCAGGGGGCGGTGATGGAATTATAAGGAAAAGCTAGAGATTTGTTCATCTTCTAACAACAAGTGGCTTCACAATATAATGATAAAAGGTACTTTTTCTTGTCATCTAGCAACAGCTGGGAACACACAATTGAAAATTTAAGGAAGGCGGTGATAGAAAGAAGTTAATCCTTCGTGTTGAAGGAATTTTGGGGCGGCGAATTGGAATTTTACAGTGCTATATATAGGGCGTCGCAAATCAAAGGATGGGAGTTCTTTTTTTGGAGATATTTCACTCACTACATAGTACACACTACACACTTCAGATGAGAGAAGGGATCGAACACTTCAGAGAGAGAAGAACTTGGAGTAGAGATTGAAGCTTAAATTTATCATTGATTATTTCTTACTCTTAATTTCATGAATTATATCTCTATTTTAGTGTTCTTCTTAATCATGGATAGCTAAATATTTCTAGGGTTCAGGTGGATCTTGCAAGTCCACAGACTTTGTAATGTTCTAGTTTAATAATTTGAATTTCGGTTTTTATTTCAATCAAATTTTTCTTTTGATTTTATCACATGATTAGGAATGATTAAACCTTTGCATGTTAACAATTAGTTAATTGATCAACGATCGTACTGCAGTTAATTGGTGGACCTATAGGACAATTGGGACTAGAATTATTGCATGATCAAACCTTAATTTTAGTCTTCCAATCATTCAACCTTTTCGCGCTTTATGCTTTTCTTGGTTTCAACTCTTTGAATGACCAAACAAAGTGTTAATTTAAGAAAAAGAATATTAATCACGAATGACCAAACGAATTAATAGTTCTAGTAAAGGGATTGATGATTGAATAAAAATAAAGGAATTTAATTAGAACTAGACATAAGGGAATCGAAACTTGCAAGTGAAACCGCAACTCTAGACCTCTCTCTATTTGATTTACATCTTCGCACTTTTAATCTTAATTCGTCATTGCTTTTTACTTAGTTACCGAAACACTCTACTACTTCGTCTAAATAATAAATTAATCTTAATTAGTTTGGTAATTGTTAATTAATCCCTGTGGATACGATAATCTTTTATACTACTTCTGCGATAGAGTACACTTGCTCTAAGTGTGTTTTTAGCGCAACAAATTTTTGGCGCCAATGCCGGGGATTATTTTAGCAATATTAAACGAAAAAGATTTTTATTACTTTAGACATTTATTGCTTTAATTAATATTATAACTATTGTTTAATGTTTATTTGTCATTTGTTTTCAATTGTTATTATCACTTCTGCCATGCTCACTGTCTCTCAAGAGCCTGCTTGTAGTTGATTCTATTTTGTAGAAAAATCATGGCTGAGAGGAAAACTATTGAGAGATTACATCATGGGTAGTCAAGAAAGAACCATGCCTAAGAGGAAAACTATGGGAGAATACATCATAGAGGCTAAATTAGAAGCTCTTAGGAGGCAGTATCCTTGTAATCATTGTGGTTTAGCGGAGCATGAGAGCAAAGATTGTCCAATAGGAACTAGTTTGGATGATTATGAGATTCTTTCTGATGGGGACCAATATGATGCTTTCTCTTCCAATTGGAACATTGAGTATATACCTCCTTGCATGAAACATTTGTGGCCAACACAGAGGAATGAGCTTGATATCAATGAGAGACTTACAACCTTAAAACAAAATTCTATTGCTGAGTTGTCTCACAGTCCTCCATGTGTGCTGTCCACTCAAGTTGAGCCCAAGCCAGAAGAAGAATCTGAAGTTATCACTCTCACTACTAACATAGAGTTGAATGAAGAACTTGGACATGCTGGACAAGCATTCACAAAAAGGGAAGAAGCTCTTACTGCTGAGAAAACTTATGAGGAGAACAAACAATGCCCTATGGTTATGCTCACAGAAGAAAAGCAAGAAGCACCAAATATTTTTGGGCAAATTATATTAGCCATTGGTGATGTTATAGTTGAGGTTCATAGGGGAAAGGTAAGTTTAAGGTGTGGTAAAGAAGAAGATGTTTTGAATGCTGTAAATTCTACCAAAAATTTCTCTCATTTTATTTCTTCTTATTTTGGCAATGCGGTTGTTACTAATTATTCTAGTGACTTAAGCATGCAGGACCCCTTGGAAAAAAGTTCTATTTTACAGGATCCTAACAAAATGGTGGAGGTAGCAGAAGTGAAAATTTCACAATTATGTGAAGTTCATCCGCCACAGGAGAAAACAAATAATAATTATGTGAAAATTTCACAATTATGTCCCTTTGTTTTTCCGAAATTCTTTAGCAGATTTTACGGTGATCTTCTTCGATTTGTTAGTCCAGAACTGCAGGTCTTGCAGTTTTCTTCGTCGTTTCTACATTCCAGTCGAAGTCTTACCTTTCAATTGCTTTATTCCTTTTTCGATCAAGTAAATTTGTTTATTTCTCCCTTCTGAAACTTTGTTGTTTTTCGCTGCTTTTTATTGCATTGAAATGGTGAGGGACATAATTCTTCTTGACTCTGAGAGTTCCCATGAGAGTTCAGATGGTGAGGAAGTTGATGAAATTCTTATCGAGTGGGATTGTGTTTCGTATGAGGAAGACGAACCCAAACCACCTTCTAACATATGAGTGGGTGTTGGCTTTACTTCTGGTCCGATCAATCTGGAAAATGTTGTTGTTGTTATTGATTTCAAGAGTGATGAGGGGTATCAATCTATGAGAATGTCTTTAACCTCATGTCTGAAGCGTTCTCATTCTCACCGAGAAGTTGTGTGTTGGTTAGAGGATAGTTCCAGATGTTGTACTCATGGCCTTCATTTTCTTTTTGTGGACAGATTCAGAGACTTGTTGGGCACTTAACTAGAACTCCCTCTGTTGAGACATGAATATATTTATTATTGAGATAAGTTGAATTATTTCCACTTATGAGTATGAATTAATCTTGCCTTATTGAATGACAAATGATGAGTTTTTTAACATCCTTTTATTTAAATATATTCTTATTATTTAATAAATCAATGTCAAGGTGAATCGACATGAACAGAAGTATGTAGAAGATCACATCCAGGAGATGGGAGCCGAACAAGATGAACAAGTTTTGAAGAGGTTAAAGGGCACAACAGAGACTCATCGGTCAGGAAAGATATCATATTCATCTCACAACATGATATTAACTTCTCAAACATTGGATAGTAATCACAAATACACTCAATCTTCCAATATATCTTTGGCACATCTTTTATAGTGTATTTGAAAAGTTCAGATTCACCTTATCATGATAAGATTGAACCTAGAGAAAAAGAGAGAAAGGTCATTGTGATATCAAATTGGTCATTGTTATAATCACAATCACAAAACAATTGTGTAAAAAGTTGTAAAGCTTCATTAATCCTCTTTAGCGTATAAAGGTGGATTATGTGGTAACTAAAGTATAAAGTTGTCCAAATCTTGTATGGTCGGCTAGACTAAAAAAGAAGAGAAAATGTACAAAATCCGAGAGGGTATCTAATGCACCAATATACTATTTTCAAGACAAGACAAGCTTTTTTTTTACCAAAACCATGAGTAACTCTATAAAATGTTCTAAAACATAAGATAAAGTAGCAAAAAGACTTGATAAAACACCTAAAACATGACATCATAGGGTGTCATTACTCCTTCCTATGCATGTGTGGGACATAAGCGAACAATCAACCCGAAAAGCTTCTTTTCCAATATGTGCACCTTTAATGCAATCTCTTGTCACTTGAACACTTTATCTTCAAGAATGTGTTTCTTGGACCTATCCATCACCCGACCTCAAATTCCTCCTCTCCTAAAAAAACTCATTACGTCATAAAGACAATAAGGCTTGGAAGGAAACTGTTCCAGATTGGATTGCGAAGTTCCATTAATCCAGAACCACCACCGCTCATGGAAACTTAGAAGACCTCTTATGCGACTCACCGCATAGAAGAGCTCCTCATCAATTGTGGATCGTTGAGTCAATCTCCAACAGCCTCCCGTGCCTTGCGCTGGGTTTATAGGAGACATATACAACGTCCCCAACTATATAAGTGTGACTTCGCGTCACACTCAAAGTATGATTACTTTTTCGCAGACTTTTACACACTTTGTCTTCCTCAATCTCATACTAACTTGAGCGTTAGAATGTTAACCTCTTTTGCAGGTTTCTTCCTTCCACCGGTGAATGTCTTCCGTAGCATCGTATAATAACTTTCTTTGCATCAGCATCCTTCTTCTATGGGCACTTCCACTATCTGAAATTCTGGTGTACTCCAAGATGGTTGGTTATCTTTTTATATTTTTAGGAAATTCTAAGATAGTGTAGTTAAGATAGAAATTTTATATTAAAAGACGTGTTTTTCAATTCTTAAAGAAATGGTTCATAATATTTTGAAGACATAATTACTATTTTCAAGAATTTTTTCGTATTTTTCAAGCATTGGAAGGACAGCACTAGATGCATGGCAGCAATGGCAAGAGGTTCATAAACAGCCCTCACCCACGGTTGTACAACACAGGCAGAATAGAGTGCAAGGTAACAACTCAGTTTGGGAGAAACTGCGCGAGACGTGGTTGAAGTGCAATGTGGATGCCGCATTTCATGACCGTAACCATATTACATCTTTTGCGTGTTGTGTTAGAAACTCCCGTGGGCAATTTATTCAAGCTCAAACAAAATCGCAGCGGGCAAATATGACAGTTTTGGAGGGGGAGGCAATAGCTTTACTCGATGTCATTCACTTTGCTGATGTGAATAGATGAGATCGGGTTGTTTTTGAGTCTGACTCAGTTACTCTAGTGCAAGCTCTATCATCTCTGGGCCATGGTGATTCAGAATTCTGTGTTATTGTTTCTAGTATTATTTATCAGTTATCTTTACATTTCAACGTTGAGGTAAAATTTGTTAGGAGACAAGCGAACATGGTTGCTCATACTTTAACTAGGGCGACCTGTTCTTGGGATAGTCACCGTATTTTTTATTCTTATCATTCTTGTATTGAACATTGGTTGATTAATGATAATAGTCAATTTTGTTTTGGTAAAAAAAAAAGAATTTTTTCGTATTTTCAAAACTTTCTTCTTAAGTTCTCTCTTTTTATTTTTTATCAACGAGTACGCTCTCTTCTAGAACGAACATGTCGTACACCGACGCATTAATGTCGTGCTTTTCAATTTGAGACAATATGTATAACTGTTTTGTGCATTTGTCAAACTGGCCATAAACTACTACCAATATATTAAGGACATAATCAATAGCACCAACCAAATTTCGATTTTTGTTTTGGCATGAATAAATGATGGATATATTCAATTGAAAGGTTTTTCTACCGTGTGTGCAAACTTAGCTTCGAAATGCAATACTCCATTGGTCTCAATTATAAATAACTTTTTACTTTTTTAGTTTATTTTAAATAAGGAAGGCAAAAGTAGCATGTTTGCATTAGTTTCAACAACATTTTGACTTTTAAAAAGTTAAATTTATCACTTTTCACCATTTTCCAATACTATATTTCTATTTTTATCCCCTTATCCAATGCCCTAATGGCAATGGTTAGCATTCTCCTTTAAATAAATAATGTATATGGTTTATATTTATTTTTTTAAGAAATCAAAATGAAATATATTAATTACCAGAATACTATCTTTCCAGCACAAGATGTACCGAAGAGATAGACAATAATTACATCAAAGTGTCACCGGTATAATATATGGTTTATAATTGAGACCACATACATCATTCATTTAATGAAACTAACAAAAAATAAAATTAAAGTTGAGACCGGGGTAATATGAGCAATGAGATAGTTGAAAAATTAATGTATATTGATTACATTTTTAATCACATACATTGACTTTTCAACTATCAGTATCACTTTTACTTATATTTTATTTCAGATGAGTACAAGTCAATAAGTAAAAAATAGTAAGTGGATTTTGAAACTTGTACATTTTATATTTAAAACATAATTTTGGAATAATTTTTTTAAATATATATATTTGTGTTAATCTATGCAATATTGCACATGATAGACAAACCTTGAAAGGAGGTACTCCCTCCGTCCTCGAACGAGTGATAAATTTGTAAAAAAAAATTGTCTCAAAATAAATGTCTCATTTCAATCTTCAAATTCAAAGCTATATTAATTAGTACCTTTTAAAATTTTAAAAGTTTTAAATTTTAACTTTTTAACGTGTACATTTATTGATTAATTTCTATTTTCACTTCTTAACTTTTGCCCCAAAAGCACAAGTTAGGATGACCCATTTAAATTTTATCCGATCTCTAGTCCCTCTATTTGTCTAGTTTCAAAAACAATTTTAAAGTACAATTGAAGTTATCATGTTCATCCCTTATTATTTATTTAGCAATCAAATGCACATAACAATCACTTTCAAAATGTAAAATATAGTAACAACAATAACAACAATTCTTTCCCTCAAAAATTGTTACTATATTTTACATTTTGAAAGTGATCAATTTTGTTGATAAAATAACTTTTATACTCCACATGTCCCACAGTTAATAACATATTTGATAATTTTACATATATTAAGATAAATGTATAAATTAAAGCGAGAGAAAACAATTTTAAATACTATTGTCAAGTATCAGTGCATTCATGATTATCATAAATATAAAGTAGAAGATATTAAATTGTGAGTGATACAAATAATATTAATTAGAGTCATACTAAATTAGAAAAGAGTCATACTAAATTATGCCCATAGGGCACACGTTAAAAAGCTAAAAGAGGAATTAATCAATAAATGTACAAGTTACAAAGTTAAAATTTATAACATTCAAAATTAATTATGTTATGAATATTATAGGCGGATGTCCATATAACAATTGGGTTATTAGGTCATACTATTAGCTCATGCATACTATTGTGCTTGCTTTTGAATTCATTGGTGTTTATTTCCTAAGTAATATATTTCTCTATAAATAGAACTCACATGTAACCTAATAAAGAAAACATTATGCTAAAAATGCCTAAATACTTATTAAGGAGTAAAAAAAGAAAATAGTGTATAAGTTTTATGTACAGTGTCTTTTTGAAGTTTCAATATCTTCAATACGAAATTTCTAAAATAAAGTTTTTCCTTTGAATTTCTTAATAAATTCCACAAAGACACTTGTTAATGTTTCCATTAAAAAAAGTGAGAAATTTTGAAATTGTCAAATTGTGACAAATTTTTTCAACGCTAAACTCTCACATAAAACTAATAACTCATTCCCAAAAAGTTGGATAGCAGATCAGAAACACTTGTAAACATAAACATAATTATAATAGAAAAAGATAAATGAGTTCCAAAATCAACAACCAACCACAGGTTATACTTTTCATCATGTCATGTTTATTTTCTCACACAATTTCAGACCCTAGAATCTCAGAAGCTGGAGTCTACAGTGGTAAAGACAAAGCATCACAAAAATCAAACTTCATGCCAAGTTTCATAAAAGAAATGGAGAATCTCTCACAGCTAGCGACTGATCATAATTAAGGAGCTCAATCTTTAAACATCACAGGATCTGTTCCAATATATGGCTTTGCACAATGTTTTCAAGATCTCTCTCGTATTGATTGTCTTCTTTGCTATGCTGCAAGTCGGACTAAGCTCCCTCGTTGCCTCCCTTCGCTATCAGCTCGCATCTATCTTGACGGATGCTTCCTTCGTTACGATAATTATAGTTTTTACTCAGAGGAAACTGACCCTTTGAGGGATAAAGTAATCTGCACCTCTTCTGAGAGGTTGGAGGTGCAGATGGAAAGGAGTGTTGAAAGAGTGGTTGATGTTGTGGCCAAGGATGCTGGTGGTGCTGGTGATGGTGGTGGATTTTCTGTTGGAGAAGTTGAGGGTGTTTATGCCTTAGTACAATGCTGGAAAACTCTTGGGATTGATGAGTGTAGAGATTGTTTGAGCAATGCTGTGAAGAAGGTTAGAGGGTGTTTGCCAAATAGTGAAGGTAGGGTTTTGAATGCTGGATGTTATTTGAGATACTCAACACACAAATTTTTTAGTGAAAGAGGTGAAGCAAATGATGGAAATGGTTAGAAATTGTGTTCTTTCTTGATTACAAACTTGGTTACCATTTTAATTATTGTATACAACTAACCCACTTGGGTTGGCCTGGTGGTATTTGCTTGATACATGAGAGTGTGCTCATCTTCAAGGTCTCACATTCGATTCTTCCCAGTGCCAATTTAGGTGGGCTAATTTAGCTTCTTCAAAAAATAATTATTATCTCCTTCTAGATCGCGGAGTAGCTTCTTGTTGAAATATTTCTTATTTTAGTATTATTTATTTCCTTGTTTAAGAGTCATTATATTACTCCTAAAATAAAGGAGTTGACTTTGTATTTTTTCTCCTATAAAAGGAGCCCTTTTCTTCCTCATAATAATATAACAGATAATTATCACCCATATGCTTTTCTTCATGGTATCAGAGCCCTGTTAGGGTTTGGGTGATACTGTAAAGCTTTCCCCGACCGATCCAAATTATGGTGGACGCCACACCCCCACGCCCTCCAAGTTCCGGCGTCCAAACACCGCCACGCCCTCCAGGTTCCGGCGGCCCCAACCCTAATTCCGACGGCGGCAGTGTAACGCCCTATTTATTTATTTGATTATTTTGGTCGAGTTTAGTGTCTTTTATATGATTTATGTTGATAAGAGGCATGTTGTGTGTATTAATATTTTATTAAGTGGCTTTATTTTATTATTTAGTAGGATGGGTTGGAAATTAAAATAATAAGACTTGTAGAGGGGCTGAATTAGAATTAATTAGAATTAGGTGGTGTTAAGTAGAAAATATGTTGAGATAAAAAGAAAAACAAGAGTCAGACACAAATTAGGTTTTGCAAAAAGTCTTTGGGAGAAAGAGGAGAAGAGAACCAAGAGAAGGGAGAACTTGTAGAGTCTTGCAATCACCAATCTAAGGTAAGGGTGGGACTAACATTCTCTAATCTTAGGTTATGAAATTCTGAAACTGAATTTAACATGTAGTTTTGTTGTTGTTCTTGTGAATTTGAGGATTAGGGTTTGAAATTTGAATTGATCGTAGGACATGTAGAATTTGGTTGTTAATGGTGTAGAAAGTCCATAGAATTTCTGTATAATTGATGTGCAGGTCGTAGAATCATCACAGGTTGAGTTCCCTATCAAATTTGGGATTGGGGTTGATGAAAATTGGGTTTTTGGGGTGAAAAATCGTACTTCCCGACAGAAACCTGTCATAACTCGCCACTGCGAGTAATCTGCTCGCCACAGCGAGCTACAACGTGACAGAGAGCAGTGTTTGCTCGCCATCCACTGGCCACGGCGAATAATGTGTAACAGAGAGCAGTGTTTGCTCGCCTTTAGCTCGCCATGGCGCGTACCCTAGCTTGCCACTGCGAGTAAGCCCGCCCGTGAGGCGAGTTGTTCAGTAGCAGTGCACTTTTCATGTTCTTGCGTCGTTTCCACGTGTCTCTGTTTTGGATTAGCCTTTGGTGTGTACTGGAAAGTCTTAGGTAATACTGTCAGTTTCAAAAGGCTTTGTTTAACATGAATAATTTGGGTTATGAATTATTATATATGAATGTACACATTGAAGAATTATGATATGAATGCAAATGTTGATTAATATGATGTTATATGATGTCGCAATTAAATGATGAATATTATGGAATTATATTGTGGAGTCGTTGTTGTTGTTGTTGTCGTTGTCGTTGATGTCGTCAAGTCGTTGATGTTGTATAAGTTGTTGAGTCCATGCATACTCATATAAAGTTGGCGGCGCATGCCCTGTTGAATGTTTAATCATTCAAACCACGTTGATTTGAGAGTCTATGCTCTACACGTTGATTTAAGAGTGGATGCTCTACACGTTGATTTTAAGAGCCATTGCTCTACACGTTGATTTGAGAGCCTATGCTCTAACACGTTGATTGGTACCACATGCATACTGCATAGTCAAGTTGTTGTTGTGTCATTGCATTGTTGTCGTCGTCAGGTTGTTGAGTTGTTGCCATTGATTTAATGCCAAGTAGAAATAATTGAACAATATGTGAAGTAATTATTATTACTTAGTTAAAGTTGTTTATGTTGTTAAATTCCATTGATGAACTATATGCTTATTATTATTGAATGAGAAATCTCACCCCTTCTGTTTGAATGTTGTCTCTACATGGGTAACGTGCAGATAACCAGGATTAGCTGCTGATGTGAGTTGACTCTCTCGTGCGTCGTCTTAGGGTCACTCTGATACGTAACGGGATGGGGATACTTGTTTTGTTTTCCACTGTTGCGTATTATTTTTGAACTATGTTGTTGAACCTTTTGAATCAAGATTTTCATTAATGTTGTTATGTTGAGGCCGTAGTGCCAAATTTGTTGAATAATGAACTAAATTTTCCGCTGCGATGTTTTGTTCAAGTAGTTTTAATAAATAGTAACTTTACTCTATTTATACATGAAATGTAGTGTGGCATTCCGTTTTACGTTGAATACTCTGATTTAAGTGTAATACTTACATTGTTGGGAAAACGGGGTGTTACGGGCGGCTGTATCAACAATAATTCCGGCAGAGGAAGTGGATTTACCATACCTGAGATGCCCAGTTTTATGACAAACAACAATTCTAACGGTGGAATTGGTTACGGCAACAACAACTTTAACGGTGGATTTGGTTATGGCTACCCTATTGATGGTGGTTACAATAACTCAGGAGGTGGAGGTCAAAATTCTCTCCAGGTTAATGTTCAGAAACTGGATGGCTCAAACTACGCTGAATGGTCCCAAACTGTTCGACTTATTCTAGATGGCAAAGGAAAATTGGGTTTTCTTACCGGTGATGTTCCGGTGCCTGCAACAACACATCCTAATTACAGGTTCTGGAAATCTGAAAACTCTTCTATTATTTCCTGGCTTATTAATACTATGGAGGTAGGTATGAGAAAAACATACATGTATCTGCCTACAGCAAAAGATGTTTGGGATGCTGTAAAACTATCTTACTTTGACATTAAAAGCTTCTCTCAAATTTATGATCTAAAATCAAAGTTATGGAATTTAAAGCAGAATGACAGGGATGGCACTACCTACTATAATGAATTGATGGCCCTTTAGCAAGAGTTGGATCAATGCTATGATTATAACTGGAGGTGTACTGAAGACAGTGTTCAGTTTACTAAGACACAGGAGAATGACCGTGTCTTTATTTTTCTTGCTGGTCTCAACAAGGAACTCGATGAAGTAAGAGGTAGAATTCTTTGAAATAATCCGCTGCCAACTATCCGAGAAACTTTTTCAGAAATCAGAAGGGAGGAGGCTAGACAAAGAGTGATGATGGGTAAGTCAAACTCAGCAACTGATGGTTCAACCCTTCTCACAAACAACTTCAACAAAGACAGCAAGAAATATGGTAAGAAAGATGGTAAACTCTGGTGTGATCACTGCGAACGGTATTATCACACACGTGAGACTTGTTGGAAAATTCATGGAAGGCCTCTGAATTGGAAAAAGAAGGGTGAGGGTCGTGCACTTCAAGCAACTTCTGATCAAGAACCACAATCTTCTCCAAATGCATTTCCATTCACTAAGGAACATCTAGACCAAATGTACAAACTCCTCGAGTCTCAAACACCGTCATGCTCCATAACCGAAAAAGGTATCTTTCCAAAATCAGCCCATCTTAGTGTCACTCCTATTCGTACATGGATCGTTGATTCTGGAGCCACCGATCATATGACCGGTGAATCCAGTCTATTTTCTTCATATAAACCATGTGCAGGAAATTCCAAAATTAAAATAGTTGATGGCTCTCTTTCAGCCGTGGCAGGGAAAGGTTATATTGTTTTGTCTCCCTTACTAACCATCCAACATGTGTTACATGTCCCAAATTTGTCTTGCAACTTATTGTCTGTTAATCAGCTAATCACAGATAAAAATTGTCATGTTCATTTCCTGGATACTCATTGTGTATTTCATGATTTGATCTCGGGGAAGGTGATTGGCACTGCTGAGAAAAGGGGCGGACTTTACTACTTGGAAGATGAACCAAAAACCAGACGTCAATCTGGACCAATAAGTTTTTCTTCTGTTAAATCTTTTTTTGTTTCAAATAATAAGGATGACATTATGTTGTGGCATTTAAGGTTAGGCCACCCTAGTTTTAATTATTTAAGTTTTTTGTTTCCTAAACTTTTTGTTGAACAAAACATTTCTTCACTTCAATGTGAGGTTTGTGAGTTTGCTAAACATCATTGAAGTTCTTTTCCAATTCAATCTTATAAACCTTCAAAACCTTTTTCAATGATTCATAGTGATGTTTGGGGGCCTAATTGAACAAGTACTTTGTCCAACAAAAAATGGTTTATCACTTTCACAGATGATCATACTAGACTTTGTTGGGTATACTTGTTGAAAGAGAAATCTGAGGTAGGTCAAATAATTCAAAACATTTGTAAATTGGTGCAGACACAATTTAACACCCAAATACAAGTGTTTAGAACTGACAATGGTACTGAATTTTTTAATAAAACTGTTGGAAATTTTTTCATTGAAAATGGAATTGTGCATCAAAGTTCATGTGTTAATTCACCCCAACAAAATGGGATTGCAGAGAGGAAAAACCGACATCTTCTTGAAGTTGCACGTGCACTACTCTTCTCTACCAATGTTCCTAAATATTTATGGGGTGAAGCTATCTTGACAGCTGCACATTTAATAAACCGTATGCGATCCCGTGTTTTGAAATTTCAAACTCCTTTGCATAGTTTCTTGAAATATTTTCCAATTACTTCAGTTTTATCTGATTTACCACTTAAAATATTTGGATGCACAACTTTTGTTCACGAACACAAACATCTTGGTAAACTTGAACCTCGTGCTATCAAATGTGTTTTTATTGGGTATTCATCTTCTCAAAAAGGTTATAAATGTTTTGATCCTAATACAAAGAAAATATTTGTAACCATGGATGTTACTTTTTTTGAAAACAAATCTTTCTTTGGTAATGATCATCTTCGGGGGGGAAAACAAATGAAGATTCTCCTGAATTGTTTGAAAACTTAATTATCTTAGAAGATGTGTATACATCACATAATTCTGTCCCATGTACATCTGCACCTAAAGAAAATGCCTTGAAAAAATTAGATGAACCTACTCCTTCCATGAGTAAGGATCAATCAGAATCTGAGGTAACAAATCAAAACATAGATCAAACAAATATTTTTTCTGAATTTAATCAAAATGCAATAGATAAAGATCCTTATAATGAAACAGAAAAAGATTTGAGGAAGGAAATCCAATTTGGAAAGGAAAAATTTTTTCCAGAAGGAAAAATGATCAAGTAGTAGAAGACCCTATTCCTCAGCTCAGCCAAGAATCTGAACCGAGTGAAAGTCAACCGACTCAGACAAGTAAATCTCTCCTTGATCCTAATTCTCTATATACCAACCTTGATGTCCCCATAGAACTTAGGAAGCAATATATTGATCTTAATGTTCCCATAGCCTTTAGGAAGCCAGGTAGGTCATGTACTAAGCA
>Ga0228710_1005157_pt1 | contig 20382 bp, 8 predicted proteins | sample MedpolnodulmetaG_FD_177995 | JGI IMG/M metagenome (GOLD analysis project Ga0228710, IMG submission 177995) | Root nodule microbial communities from Medicago polymorpha collected in Santa Monica, California, United States - pink nodules | ecosystem: Host-associated > Plants > Roots > Nodule... | reverse complement strand
GCAAACTTCATTAAAAAAAGAATTAACAAAATAATAATAATTAAAAAAAAAAACGGGAGGAAACGAAACGACGTCGTTTAGCTTAGTTCCATTCTTTGTGAAATCCCGTCTAATCTATGGAGTCTGTAAAATGCCCTAATTTCAGTTGAATGGAACGAAGATAAGATATTTCCACTGAAACTCTCATCTTCACTTCTTCTGCTATCTCAATGTATACAAATATCTCCAAAACCCAAGCATTTCCTCTCGTATCCAAAATATCTTCGCAACCCAAATGCTTCAATTCACTCTCCACCTTAAAAACCCAATTTTCACCACTTTCTTCTCATAAAAAATCCATCTTTACAAACCCCAGATATGGGTTGATGCTACAAATTGCTAGAAGGTATTGTGCCGCTAGAATTGCCGAAAAGCAACTTCCTTGGCTAGAAACAAATGAAGTTAAGGAAGATAAAAGGGTTGAGAAATCAAAAAGGAACAATGTTAGAAGCTCTATTCAAGAGGATTCAGTTAAGAAGGGGAGTGTTAAGTCCTCTTGGGAACAATCAGTTGATAGGTTAGAGATACCAACTGTTTCAGAATTTAAGCCGAGATCACGGGAATCAGCGTTTTCTGCGAAAGATGGTGTTTCTGATAGGGAAAGGAAGAATGGTTTGGCCGAGAAGGTGAGAGAGCGTAGAAACGATCGTGGCAGTAGATACGGGAAGTTTGATGATAAGAGGAGTACCGGCAACACACACTCTAATAGATATGTTAAATTTGATGATAAGAGGAGCGCCAGCAACACACGCTTTGGCAAATATGTTAAATTTGATGATAAGAGGAGCGCTATCAACACACGCTCTGATAGATTTGGTAAAGTTGATGATAATGTTGAAGAAAGAGTTGATGATGAAATGGAGGATGAAGTAGAGGAGGGCGTTGATGATCCAAGGTGGGATAGCATAAAGAATAGGTTTAAAGGGGTGGTTGGAGGTAGAGGTGGATTCGAAAAACCGGAATTTCAAAGATGGGATAGGAATGAGAATTGGGGTAGAAAGACATGGCAAGAGGCAACTGAATCTACTGTGCCTAAGATTGTTGGTGAAGGAATATATGGGGTTGGTCCGGTTTTGGCTGCATTATCAGCTGGAAGAAGGGAATTCTATGCATTGTATGTGCAACAAGGGTTGGATTTAAGTAGCAACAATAGGAAGAAGAAGGATAAGAAAGGGTTTGAGAGGGTTCTAAAGATGGCTGAAAAGCTCAATATAAGTATAAAAGAAGAATCAAAGCATGATTTGAATATGGTAACCGATAACCGACCTCATCAAGGTTTGGTTTTAGATGCTTCGCCACTTGAGATGGTGAAAATACAGGAATTGGAACCTGTTTCTATTGAGGAAGGAAAGGGTTCTCTTTGGGTAGCTTTGGATGAGGTTACTGATCCTCAGAATTTGGGGGCAATTATTAGGTCTTCATATTTTTTTGGAGCTACTGGGATAGTTTTATGTGCAAAGAATTCAGCTCCATTGAGTGGTGTTGTTAGCAAAGCAAGTGCAGGCTCACTTGAATTAATGGAACTTAGATATTGCAAAAACATGATGCAATTCTTGGTGTCTTCAGCCGAAAATGGTTGGCGAGTTCTTGGTGGTTCTGTCTCCTCTAAAGCGATTTCATTGAATGAGATTGAACCTGGTCCGCCGACGCTTCTTGTTTTGGGCAGTGAGGGCACTGGTTTGAGGCCTTTGGTGGAGAGATCATGTACTCAGTTGGTTAAAATTGCTGGTAATATTCCTTCAGACTTAAGTACCAGTGATGAACTAGAAGGTGAAAGTACCGGTTTAAATTGCGAGGGCCCTGGTAAAGAGTTCCTTTCATTTTTGGCTGTGGAAAGCTTAAATGTTAGTGTAGCAACAGGTGTGCTTCTTCATCATTTAATTGGTAAAAGGTCTGTAGATTCTCTGCCTGACGCAAACAGACAGATTTCTGAGTGAAACTACAAGGCCTCAATTTATTTAGTTTGTTTTCTTGGTGTCTCATGCACTGTAGTTTCTCCTTTTTTTTTATCATTTGATCAAGAAATAATCATATTAACTTGTTGGTTCAGTATATTGGATTAGTTGGTTCACAAATTTGACTGCATTTTAACTTGATGATTCAATATACTGGACGCCAGTTTGCAAATCAAAGAGAAAGAATCACTTAATTTGTGAGTTGAGGTTGAGGCTTCTTTTGGTTATCAATTTGAAGTTCTATTGGTTCATGGATTTATACTGTGTTAAATTCTAGGTGTATTGGTTTAATTTTGAGTTTCTGATGTGAATGTTTTAGATTTATAACATGAAAATGTATAGTCGTCATTTTATTTATTTGTTGTTATTTAGTTTTATTGCGGTTACAAGATGAATCTATGTGCTGAAGTTTATTAGCCGGTTCTTTCTTATCCCGAACTTTGGCAATTGCCTCTATATAACATGAATTTAGCTGCCTGCTTATTGTCCTAACTTTAGCTGAATCCCTTGACTCTATAACGACATCTAAGCATGATTTACTTGCATTTTTCCTGTTCAATCATCTCTCTTGTTTCTACTTAAAGTTTGAAGTTCTGAAAGAGATTATTAAGTATTAACTCATGTTGATATTGTTACTTCCTGCATTGGCTACCTCATTTTGGTTCCACTTAGATTTCTTAGTTTCTATAGTCAATAATTTGATGGGTTGCCTTGGTGCAAGTGTTGGAGTTATTATTGTGTGATCGGCCTGCCCTTTTTGTGATCAATAATTTATTTGTTGATTCATTGAATACTACATCAGTAGAATTGTGACCAGAAACCTACGTTGTTGATGACGGATAGCGTAGCGGACGACCACCAAAATGCTATTGCAGTAAGTCAGTTAAACCAAAGTCTAGGGGAGAGAAAAATGGGGAAGGAGAGATTAGATTGCGGAGAGAACACCGGAGAGACTCTAAGAATTGAACTCATGTTCTTATACACCTCAAATGAGCGACTGTAAGAATCAAACTCATCTTCTTTTTTTGAGGGAGAGTCATGATACTAACTCTCCTAAGTTTCAAATGACTTGTTAACGTATATAGGCATGATATCACAAGTAGTGTGTAGCCCATTTTCATTCCTGACCCTTAAAATAACTTTTAAAACAACTTCTGCATGTATTGAACTACAGTACAAGCCACCCTTGGTGAATTTGTCTATATTTTTCCCCGGATAGAAGATTCAGCACCTTCACTGTCCATCATCGTAATAGAATACGACCTTTATCGTCATGAATTCATTATAGTAAGCCAACATTTTCTGATTTTGCAGTCTCTAATTCAATCTCATTCATATTAAAATTACAATGTTGTGACAAAGACCATACATTTTTTAAATATCAAACTCTCGATGAGAGTTTGTAACCCATTTGAGACTCACAAAATTTGAGGGAATAGTCTATGCAGTTGTGCGCAAATGATACATTGTTAACAACAAAAGGACCATACATTTTTCAAGTGCCTCCTTGAGTCATTCACCGCGGACAAATTTTTTGCCTTTTTTTCTTTTTCTTTCGTGCCTTGTTTTTATTGCATTGTCACTACGAATAACCTTTGCTTGCTCAGCTGCACATGTGGTGTTATGGATGAAAATTCTCTAATATTTGCTTGCCACGATTTTTTATCCAATGGTTTTCTCAATTTCGTGATATATCTTATGTGTTTGAAACTCAACCAACTTGCTAATAAATGCAGTTTTTTTTAAAAAAAAAAAAATACATTCCAGCAAACACATAGTTTTAATCTCTGCTAAATTTAATTGTTAGTCATCCCTAAACTTAAAAAAAATTAAAAAAATTACAAGTATAGAACATTATAAAATGCATTTTTACAAAACAAAAATAGATTTTTTTTAATATGGAATGAGTTAAATATAAATTTTTTAAACATCAAAATTTTAAGATAAAAGTAACAAAAATCTGAACTTAAAAATAAAATTTTGTGCCCATTTTTGCAAATTAACTGTTTATAATGTTTTAAACATGTATATAGAGTTGTCAATTTAGGAGAGCTTGAAAATTTGAGTCCCAACTCACATGTCAAAGGGGCTTAAAATACTAAAGGATAATGAGCTCCCCTTTACAGTTTTTTTTTTTGTTCAAAATATATATTTTTACATTATTTTTCTTTTGTTATTATTTTTTCCACCCTAAAATTGGTCGGCCCCCTTTGTCATATTCCTTAATTGTGTTTCAAGAAATGGGGAACCCTCCACCTCGGATTCAAAGTTAACAAAGTTTCTAGAACTCTAAAGAAAGGTAATAAATAAAAATACCTGTTATGACCAGTTTATAGGTTTATGTGAGATTATGACATTCACCCCAACTGTTTTATTTAATATTATTATGGACCCGCCACAATAGTTTTAATTATTACACATTTACCCCATGCATAATTAATCTCTTCTATTGTACAATTTGTAACTTTAAATAATTAATAACTCAAAAAATTGTATTACATTCTTCATTTCTGGCTTCAATTTATTTCAGTTCGTGAACCTCTAAATATCTTGGAAATCAAGAAATATTGATTACTGAGATTTTATAAGCTTGATTGCTTTCATGAGGTTTTGCTATGGTAAATCACTATTATTTAAGTTTACGCCACTAATTTTTTGAAATTAAAGTTGTATATTCTTGTTAAACTATGTCGTCAAAAAGACAAACAAATGTTAAGCTAAATTTGGCTTCTAGTCAATTGCATCATCATCGTGTTGTTGAATTAGATTCATTATTGGTTTATTCAAAGTATATATAATTTTTATTGTCAGTTTTGTTGATACTTGATAATAATTTTGTATTCTGCTGATAAAAAAACAGCAACGATAAAACTGCTAAGAATGATCTGGATATTTCTTCATTTTCCAACTCCAAATCATTCCATCTCGACAAGAAGACGAAAAGAAAAAAGGAAAATTATTAACCAAACAAGTGAGTTTCTTTCCATTCACATGTTCTTCATGCCATTCAATTATGATCAAAACTGCGTAAAAATCTTTGAATTTCATTGTGTACCAAGGGAGATCCGGTTGGGTCGATTCACGGGTCAAAAAACCCGTTTAAAAGTCTACGGGCGAAGAAGATGAGTTTTAAAAAACAGAGAGAGAAGAAAGACACAGAGCAATTATACAGGTTCCTTCCACAAACCAGAAGTAGTCCTGTCCCCCTTCCACTTCCAAGGAGAGTTCACTAAAATGTAATATCAAATTACAACTGCTCAATGCTACAACTAGCAAGAGACTTCAAATTACTCAAACACAACTGCAAGAGATTTTCTATGCTCAAGCACACAAGCAAGAGACTTCCAATGCTCAAGCACAACTGCAAGAGACTTCTATTGCTCAAGCACACAAGCAAGAGACTTCTAATCAAACAGAATTACAAAGAAGTTTGTTTGAGTTTGAACACTTGATATACAATCAGTGGTGTTCACAATACAAATCAGATACAGACTCTTAAGACTATAGAATTTCTAGAATATGAACTTTGATAAGAAATTCTAAGTGACTTTAGATGCAGAACAATAACAGAGTTTTGAATTTTGAGCTACTTTTTTGCGGAGGAGCTTTGTATAATATTCTAAATAAGTAGGGTAAAAATATGTTAAAAATTTAAAAGTTTAAGCACAATTAAGCAAATTTTAATTTTACAAGGACTAAAAGTATGTGTTGGTCCCACTTAAAATAAAAATTTGTTTAATTATACTTAAACTTTTATATTTTTAAATGATTTTTAACAGACATGTTAAGAACATTATAATAATATATTTTATAAAAAAATTAGAATTTTTTAACATGTAATGAATTAAATATAATTTTTTTAAACAACGAAAATTCAAGATGAAAATAATGAAAATTTGGACCTAAAAATAAAATTTTGAACTAACTTATTGCGGAGGAATGTTTTACAATGTCTAGTATGTAAAAAATTATTAAAAAATTTAAAATTTTAAACATAATTAAACAAATTTTAATTTAACAGATACTAAAACTACATGCTGAAATTTTTTATAGGGACCAAAACCTGTAAAATTTTTGTATGAGGACTAAAAACGAAATTCAGTATATTTATAGAGACTAAAAACTTGATTAACCCCAAAAACAATTGGCTCATCTTAATTTTATTTATTTTTGATAAAAAAGTATTAATTTTTAATAAAAAATAGCCTAAAAATATTAATGCAACAAAATTTCATTTTGGAGATATTCCTTTTTGAGGAACTTTTGGAGATTATCCTGAGCGGGGCTCCAAAGTTCAAAATTGGTTAGCGCCATTCCGAAAAATTGAAAGCCACGTTGGCGATCCGCGTGATTACCAATCTTTGTATAATCAAACGGTTTATATCACCAAATGAGTCTTTCACACGGATAACCACCCAATCCAACGGCAAAGCATTTATTCTCTCAAATCTCTCTATATAAAACCCTTTCCTATATCACAACAGAATCATCAACAACACTATCAAAATCGAAATCGAAATTTCTAAGCTCGAAACAAGATTTTGCAATCAATCATGTCAGGAAGAGGAAAAGGAGGAAAGGGTCTGGGAAAGGGTGGTGCAAAGCGTCATCGCAAAGTTCTTCGAGATAACATTCAAGGAATAACGAAACCCGCGATTCGTCGTCTTGCAAGGCGTGGTGGTGTCAAGCGTATCAGTGGTCTCATCTATGAAGAAACTCGCGGTGTTCTCAAGATATTTCTTGAGAATGTTATTCGTGATGCTGTAACTTACACTGAACACGCTCGTCGCAAAACAGTTACTGCTATGGATGTTGTTTATGCACTTAAGAGACAAGGAAGGACCCTTTATGGTTTTGGGGGTTAGGTTAGGGTATTATTATTGAATTGTTAATTAGTAGTAAGAAAAGTGAATTAGTACGTAATTAGCAGTAAGAAAAGTGAATTAGTAATTAGTCGTAATAGCTTGTTGAATCTTTTAGTACTGTATCACTTTTCTAACTCTTGGCAATATAAAATTGTTTCTGAATTATTTCATACGTTAGTAATTAGTAGATGATTGCATTCACAGCAAAGTTATTCTTTGGTTTCTAGGAAGTTGTTGTCAAAAGGTTTCTAGATCAAGATATATCTGGTGAGGCACTTGAAGAATTCATAAGTGAGGTATAGGTCACTTATCCTCTTTCACTATGTGTATGTGTCTATATATAATGTATGAAGAGCCACTGTATTTCTTTTTCAACACATTAGATTATAGAACAATCATTTGTGGTTTTTAGTAAGTTCATGTATATCTCTATGGTGAGTTCCAATGTCTTGATTATGCTACTGTTACATTTAGATGATGGTAAAACATATTTAACGTATGATATTATTTATATATACTAGAAAACTTATGGTATTTAATTGCAAATAAGTCAGAGTAATGAAAAGATTGAGGCATCCAAATGTGGTTATCTTCATGGGAGCTGTTCCTGGACCTCCAAAATAGAATTGATAGTTGATTAGGGTTTGTAAGGAGTTCTCTTTTGCTTGTTGTTATGCTTTTTAATGAACAATGTTTCACATTTGTTATGCTGATAGTTCTTTCAAGTTTCAGGTATGCTGAGGAGGTTTCATTTGGTTCACAAGAAGTATGAGTTTAATTAATTCATACTTTTAGGACTTTTCTTTCTTCTGATGTGAAGTTGATATTGTTGCAACGATTGTAAAATGAAGTTGATATTGTTGTAATGGTTTCATTTGCTCCATATGATAACCGATAAGGCTCGTTATTTTACAGGGAATGTGATAAAACTTGTTATACTTAATTGTTCCTTTTAATTAATTAAAAGAATTTTTTTTTCATTTGAGTGCTTTGAACGAGCATCAACTTTTTTTCTAACCGTTCCCATAAAAAGAAAATTGCATCGTCTGTCGATTGAAATTTACTCAAACGATAAACGATGTCAAACAAAATCGTTTTGATCGTGGAATATGACCTAATTGAATTAAAAGTCAATTAGGAACACGAACTTGGGTGATCATAATCTTAGAAATAAGTTGATTCGACGAACCATCACTTTGGAAACTTAGTCTTGGAAATCTAGTGAAAAGACTTAGGGCCTGTTTGTTTTAGATTTTTTTCAAAAAAAATCTATTTTTTCCCTTAAAAAGATCATTTTTAGGTGTTTGTTCAAAATTTTTAGAAAAATTATTTTATCAAAAAAAATCTATTTTTAAGGAGGTAGCACATGTATAAGTTAAAAAACATTTTAAAATCTCTGAAAAAATATTCTATTAGCACAAAATCTATTTTTTTTAAAGATGAAACAAACGCACCCTTACACTTATCTGCTGATTGAAACTTACTCAAATGACAAAAGAATCAAACAAAATCATCCTTAAAATGAGTCAGAAACTTGAATTTTAAAGAAGAAATTGTTTGTGCGATTGATTTGTAACAAAACATCGGATCGTCGAAATTCGAGTTCGTATTTCATTCTTAGTCCGCTTAAGTTTTATTCAACGGTCAAATTAATTAAATAGAAGAGAAATTTTTAGTTAAATTTTATTTAGGCTTGTGTCAATGTAAGATTTGCTCTACATAGAAACCCATAATAAAACGAATTAAATCATTTTGACATAAAATTAATTCATTTTATTTGACGACTAGGAATTCAAAATTAAATCAACGTAAAACAAATATAATTCATTTTATTTCTCTCAATAGCTATCAAATTTCTAAAAACGAGCGAGAGAAAGCCTGAGAAATTCAAAATGAGTCTTGGCCACGCTATGCAGTCAAAATTATTATTATTATTATTTTATTGCACAACAAAATAGGAAAAATAACAAGGTGGCATTTAGCCTACACAAGCTTATGTTTTTGTGTATCATACAAAAAGTTATTTTTACTCACAATAGCAAGTAATCCGGGAATACAATTAATACACACTTGACCCCAAAATTTCAAATATTATGTAATGACCCAATTAATAACTTTTCAGTTTCTCTCTCCTCCACCCACCTTTCTCTCTTTATCTCCACCTCTTCACTGATTCCCCAGATATATCTCTCCAACTCACCATTCTTTTTTTGCATTTGTCATTTCTTTATGTAAGAATTTTTTTTAACACTAATCGTTGGCTATGATCACAGTACATGTTAAGAGTACTTCTGAGAAATATTGATGAAGCAATGGACTTTGCGTACCTATTGTTCTTCATCTTTTTTTTCTTCTCTGTAAATTTTACCTACAGATCTATGTATTGCATGTTGTTAGTTGAAGATGATAAGTGTACCGAGCAAGTTTTACAAGATGGTTTTGGGCTAGTCAAATGAGGTGTGGTTTGTAGGTGTTGTTGATCTCTGTCTTCAGAGGCAACACCAGATATGATTCTTAGCAAAAAAAGATTATGTTTTTTCGGTATTTTTTTAAGGGTAGTGTTAACTTGTGTCTTTAGGGTACATGTTAACAAACTTAAAAGAAGAAATTTTCTCTAAAATTTTATGCATTTAAATGATTAAAAAGTAAAATATTAAATGCAATGCACATGTTCCAATAAATTTTTTCTATATTTAAATCATTAACTTGTGCCTCCAAGGCACAAGTTAACATTTCTCTTTTTTTAATTATGGTTTCTTTTCTTGATTTTCTGGGTTTGACTATGTTCTTAGAAACTCAAGAACAATGAATTTGAATAAACTTTAAACTTTTGGTGGTTTTCTTTTGAAAAAATTCCGAAAAGTGTAAAATGGAAAAGGATCGGAGAATGAAAACTTCAAACTCTTGAAAATGTATGTAGAGAACCTCAAACATCAAATTTTGGATCTGGGATTAATAGTCCTCATTCTTGTGAAAATCAAACCCACGTTAATAGCCTTTTTTGGTATTAAAATAAAATTAAGGAATTAATAACATTTATTGTCCAAAAAAAAAGGACTTAAAAACCTTTCCAACATTTTTCGTAAGAAAAAATTACGCCTCCAACATTTTAATAACGAATCAATTCTGATATTGACGATCACATAACGCTTCCAACATTTTTTTTTTCAATAAAAAAAAAATTGTATTTTTTTTATATGCGTAATGATTTTTTTTATACTAATTGCATAAATCAAACTCCATTATTGTAGGACATCCTTCTTGCAAATACCGAATATTTAACACCAAACCCACTATGTAAGTAACCTTTCTTCAATCCTGGCCATTGAAATACCCAAAAACATGGACTTGGGTATGCTAAATGCCACCTTTTGAATTACACTCTCCAACCTTTATGTTAAGATTCACACAATATTTTGTACCTTTTAAAATTACACTTTGGACTTTATGTCATACGAAAATACACTTCAAAAATGGCAAAAGGAAATTAATAAGAACCATTCATTTTTTCAATAATTCCAACCAAAGTCTCATTTTGCTGCAACCTTCTTTTCAAACAAACACTCAAGAGACATTTCAACACATAGAATTATCAACGTTCCAAATAACTCTTCAACCCCTTTGCATGTGACTTTCATTATAAATATACAAAACTTAATGTCATTTCTACAATCCATCAAAGTCTCTTAAACCTTTAATTTTTCCAAAAATCTCAACATTTGATATGGGTTTAGTATTTGGAAGATTTAGTGCTGAGACACCAAAATATGAAATACTCAAAACCACACAAAACTATGTAATCCGAAAATATGCACCTTCTCTAGTAGCTGAAATCACCTATGATCCATCAATATTCAAAGGAGACAAAGATGGTGGGTTTAAGGTTTTAGTTGATTACATAGGAATTTTTGGTAAACCTCAAAACACCAAAACAGAAAAAATTTCAATGACTACTCCAGTTATCACAAAGGAAAACAAAAGTTCTTCAGAAAAGATTGCTATGACAGTACCAGTTGTGACAAATGAGAAGAACAAGATGGTGACTATGCAGTTTACTTTGCCTTCTATGTATGAAAAAGTAGAGGAAGTACCTAAGCCTATTGATGAGAGGGTTGTGATAAGAGAGGAAGGTGGGAAGAAATATGGGGTGGTGACTTTTGGAGGAGTGGCAAGTGATGAAGTGGTGAAGGAGAAGGTGGAGAAGTTGAGGTTGTGTTTGGAGAAAGATGGTTTTAAGGTTATTGGTGATTTTTTGTTGGGTAGGTATAATCCACCTGCGATTACAATTCCAATGTTTAGGACTAATGAGGTTCTGATTCCTGTTGAATGAACATGATGATATTGGATGTTTGTGACAATGATTTATGTACTCTATGTTTGTTATGAACCTATTTGGGTCGATCTCGTGATGTTGACTTAGAAACTGAGGAGTGTACTTCATTCAAGGTTTTAAGTTCGATTATCTCCGATGTTAATTTTAGTGGTCTAGTTTGGATTCTTAAAAAAACGATAAATCGATGTATCTATCTATTTCAATTCATTTATGTTGTCCTATTTTATCTTTCATGTCTACTGCCATGTCTTATTAGTATGTCAAACAACACCTCTAGGCTTAATTGAACAATAAAAACTGGATTCAATAGTGAAACCAAACCAAATATCATATATATAATTTAGATTTAGAAACTTGAATTGGCATTGTTGTTCATCCATACCTTTTAATCTTTTCAAATCAATTTTTGCCTATTATTGGTACTCTAACTCTTAATCCAAATGGAAGAGGCCAAGATAAACTGATCAAGTTGACACACAATGCCACAAGACCATCACGTTTAACTCTATCATAAGACCTATGAAGATTGAATACTCCAAAAGAGGAAAAGTATTGGTGTTAATGTATTCATGTCAGATATGGATATACTCTTTGGATATGCATGTTTCAAAATTATCTCAATTTTATTTTATCTATTATTTTGGATAAATCTTATATACTTCCCAATACTATCCGATATACTTGGATGCCCATGTATGAAGTCTAGTGAAGATGCCCATGTAGAACACTTTATAATTTTTGTTAACATATCTTATCTATATCATATCCTAAATTTCTAAAATTTCAAGAGTCTTCATATCAGTGTGATATTGTATTTGTGTTGTACTATAGCTATAGCTGGAGATACATTATATGTATATGGACTGTCATAGAATATTTTCCCTACCTTGATTTATATTTAAGTGACCTAAATTATGCATTTGCCTCTGCTGAAGATAACAATTAGTGTCCACTTTTGTGAACGCCTCAATCAAGCTATTATCAAATAAGGAGTGAATCACCTGATTCACTGGTTTAACCTATGAGAAATTGTAATGCTTAGCCAATTTGATCTCTAAAATTGTACTAAGGGACTAACATTATTATAAGTTCAATTTCCAGAATTATTTTTAAATTTCATTAGTCTTAAAAACCAAATTGTCTAAAATCTAAAAGTTCATAGACCAAATTAGTTTCAAATAACTGAGTCGGTCACATTCTCAAGCTGTTAAAATTCCACTTAAAATGTAATCAAATACTATTGATTTAACTATGTTAATTTGTTTTAATCCTCTGATTTCTGGAGGAAAAAAAAAACCTGTTAATCCGAAGTTCTAACATAGAGTATGTATAACCTAGCTAAGAATTGTTTTAACTAGGAATCGAATCTGGTTCTCCCAAACAATTCGTCATTTGATGAATCTTATTAACCACTTGAGTCCAATTGATTGGTTAACTTTGCTCATATTTGAATCAAATATGAATTTGACAGAATCACGACTCTACTCTATAATTTTAACCAAAAATATATTTTTGAGATTCAACAAAATTATAATATCACTGTAATTTTGTCAAACTTACTAAAAATCCAAACATGCAATGAATATTAATTGTGTTGATGATTTTGATTTAATTACAAAAATATTTAGAACCATGAATAATTTCTTAAATGCTTATGAAATTATATATGGACATAATAAAAAATGATTTTCTTTTTAGAAAACTATAAAGACTTTACTATTTCATTTAACCATATCTTAGAAATAATTTTGAACAAAAAAGGAATTTTATGTAAGAAAAAGCAAAAAGAGAAAAGTTCTAATTATAAATGGAGACCACAAACTGCATGGGCAATGTGGCAGAACAACATCCATTCATATTTTAACCAAAATCTCAGAATCTCGAATTGCTAAATGGTAACCCCTTCTCAAAGAAAACTCAGACATGTCATCTAATAGAGTTCTCTAGATTGCAAACTCTTCCATCACTTGCATGTCCTTATTATATATCCTACTCAGATTCCCACCATACACAAAAACACAGAGTTACACATATTAATTGATCTCGACTATTGATTTAAGATCGGTAAGAATACACGTACCTTCATCAAAGCATCGTTAACGTTGATTTGAGATCAAACGGTTAAGATCAGTATATATGTCATGCATTTACCGCGTGGAATCCAAATATCTTATCCCTTATTATATAAAGGGTTGAAAGCCACATCAACAACTCATCAAAATCTTCTTCTACCAACATCTTTCAACTCTCATTTTACACTTTCACATTCTCGATCCATAATGGGTATGGTATTTGGAAAGATTGGTGTTGAGACACCAAAATATGAAGTGACAAAAACCACACAAGACTATGAAATCAGAATATATGCACCTTCTGTAGCAGCTGAAGTCACATATGATCCATCACAGTTCAAAGGAAACAAAGATGGTGGCTTTATGGTTTTAGCAAACTATATTGGAGCATTAGGAAATCCTCAGAACACAAAACCTGAAAAGATTGCTATGACTGCACCAGTTATCACAAAGGGTTCTGCAGAGAAGATTGCTATGACAGCACCAGTTGTGACTAAAACTGGTGAAGAAGGTGAGAGCAACAAGATGGTGACTATGCAGTTTATTTTGCCTTCTATGTATGAAAAAGCAGAAGAAGCACCTAAGCCTACTGATGAGAGGGTTGTGATAAGAGAGGAAGGTGAGAGGAAATATGGAGTGGTGAAGTTTAGTGGTGTAGCTAGTGATGAAGTGGTGAAGGAGAAGGTGGAGAAGTTGAGGCTGAGTTTGGAGAGAGATGGTTTTAAGGTTATTGGGGATTTTTTGTTGGGTAGGTACAATCCTCCTTGGACACTTCCAATGTTTAGGACTAATGAGGTTATGATCCCTATTGAATGAACATGATGTGTTCATGACATAGATTTCTGTACTTTCTGTTGGTGTTCTGTAATTTCTGTATGTTGTTGATGTTGAGAACTTGGAATATGTACTATGTAGTGATCAAGACTGTTGTTTCATTCAATTTTCACACAATAAAATGGCAAATAAATGTTTACAATGATATAGCAAATGAATGTTCTACATTTCAGTACTTTCTGATTGTATCCTGTCTCTCTTTCTTTTCTCTCCATAAAGTTTACACGAATTGGATCTCGAAAACTGGCCAGAATACAGGAAAAGTGTAAGGATTCAAAACATGTTTATAGATAACATATTATCTACCAGCAAAATTCCTCGATTCGGCGTGAGATCCCATTCATACATTACAGAACTCAATTTTCCTGGAATTGAAATTCAGGTGCACATATTTTAACTGAAAAAAGTGTGCTGTCAATGGTTCATATTTTTAAACCAATGTTGTTCCATAGACTCATTTATCACAAGCTAAAGAATCAAACAAAGTTGCAAGGTTTTAAAAGTGGTCCGCAGACACAAGTAGTTGCAGTGCCAAGGTTTTTTATGTCTGCAATCATATCAGTTGAATTCAAAGGGACGATAATTTCAATACACTGATAAATTTTGATAATTATACCTCAGTTGAATTTTCACAGGATTATCAGCTTTAGCCAGTGCATAAAGCTTAACATTTACAACACACAACAGAGGACAGAGATCGAATATAACTCTCTTCAAATTAACCACTAAATAGTTTCACTATGATAATGATAATATTGAAGAGAATAAGGGGAAGTCTCAAGAATTGACAGGCGTAGATGAGTCCTATCACTTGTCCTTTAAGAGAATTCCTTCTAGGTCCTGTCATTTCTGCCTGTGTCCATCCTCGTCGAGCAAGGAATCGGTCCTCATTCAAAATTGCCAGAGCATTTGCAAAGAGAAGTAACCCTTCTAGCAAAGTCCAGAATCCCATCTTCTGCAACAAACACAAAGGGTGTTGTGGATGTTAGTACTCAGAGCAAAGCTATTATTGTTGATAATTGTATAAGAAGGAAAAGACACAGATAGTAGTGGCTTGTTCAAATTTCATAACGCTAAAGTGTTAGTCACTAATTGGCAATGCTTACTACTACGACAGGCTTCGCAAATCAGTAGTGGTTTGTTAAATTTCTGCTATGCTATACGGCTATAGCTGCTGTCTGACAACCCTCGTAATACCTTACACTGAATTGACAATCATAAGATTTTTTTTGGGTGAAAATAGAAAGAGATGTTGTGAAGATGACCCCTCCCTCAACAACTTTACATGCCCCTCAAACACGACAATAAAATGCATCTCAACTTTTGCTTGCCCTCTCAGCCAGATGGGAGTGCAAACAAAAACTAGAATAACGTTCTACTTTTCACCACAAAATTAGCAACAAAAATTTAAAATATTAGATAAAAACATAAATACTCATTCTCAAAACCAACCTTCAAAACACTATACTAAATTACTTGCTAACTTAAACTCCACAGAGAACTAAAAAAATCTAGAAGGTTGTGCAATATGATACTCGTCTTCACTCAATTATTTCTTAGGTATCGCAACTTCAATCAATTATTTCTTAGGTATCACAACTTAAGAAACACTCATTCTCTAAGTATCACAACTTCACTACCTCAATTGTTTAGAAGCAACACACAATTATTAGATGGCACAGGGCAGTGAAATACATATAGCAATTGAAACATCTCATAAGAACTCAATGTAATTATTTCTAATAAAAAACAATACCCCTTCAAGTTATTACCTCAAATCACAAATAGAAAAACCAAATATCATGTGAACATGTCAGTGAAATCAAAAAATTATCATATGCACAAATCATGTAAATTAGCCCCGCAAAATAATCATGTGGAGAACAATATGGAACCCAGACAACAGACCTCTAAGCTGCCGTACAGACTGAAATTTCATTATAATGAAATTAATCTCTTCTACAAAGTTAAAATCACCGTAAAACACATCAAAGTTGGAAAAATAAAGCAAAACGTGATTCTTAGTCAACAATGGTATAACTACAATATCACAAAATCACCAGACATGTTGCATGACATCACATCTCCAATTTTATCCATATTTAGAACTATATTATATATAAAAAAACAACATGTTGTTACTTTTTAGTCCATCTCGTTGCAGAGGAACTAAAAACACCTTGTTTTTATGAAAGGTGGGATAAAAAATGAATAACAGTTTTGAAAGGACTAAACTTGAAATGTCTGTAGTTTAATAGGGACTAAAAAACTTGGATTGACGGTCAGTTTGGCGGAATAATGCTGTACCACAGGTTTTTTTAATGCAAAATCACAGGTGTTATTCTGTCAATGCGTAACATTGACATCCCAACTATCTTGGCACTCCAATGTACCACCAATAGCACCTCCAAAAGTATTATTCATAATGAAAAAGAAAACAAGGGTGGGGGACATAAACCAAACCCACCAAAACAAGGCTAACAAAAACGGAATTTAGACAATCCAAATCTAAACCCACTTGGGTTGGCCTGGTGGTGTTGGCTTGGGACCTTGGAGTGTTTTCATTTCAAGATCTCAGATTTAAATGGGCCCCCGCAAGTGGATGGTGGGATTGGACCCCTCAGATTACTCAATCATTGGGCCGGATACCAAGTTTTCAAAAATAGACAAGCCAAATCTATCTTTAGAAAGGCTTCTCTAGAGCAATTGGGAAGAGCAACTAGGAAGGGTATCCCTCCAAACTAAGCCATCTACAAAGAAACCAGCATTGGCAATTCTAGTGGTACATACATTCCCTTCCCAATAAATGTGCGAAACTCGAAATCTAAAGTTTCTAATAATATGGTACCACCGTGATTTTGGCAAAAACTACATTTTAGCACTTAAAAAAAAACTATGGTGTCTATGTAAGTTCATCTATGAAGCACGGATACGGACACGGACACAACACAGACACTAACACGCCGACACATCTAATAATTTGAAATTTTTACATAATTTAGTGTAATTACAAGTGTCGGTGTCATGTCGGTGTCAGACACGACGCATATCCGACACCGGGACACACCTAATCCACGAAGTGTCCCGGTCTCACTGTCTATGAAACACAGACACTCTTCGGATTAGGGGTCGGACACGCGTCAGTCCGACACCACACCTATGATTACACTGAATTATGTCATTTTCTCAAATTATTATCCGTGTCGGCATTCGGTGTCTGGCGTCCGTGTCTGTGTTTCATAGCTCACCGTGATTCCAAACTACATTATTACAAGGTTTAACTTCTAGGATACAACATGCAAAACTGATTAAGGAATAAGCATCTTAAACCAATCAATCCCCACAAGTTTATTAACTAAAAACCAAACTAACTAAAAATATATTTTGACTAGTGATCACTAAAAATTGCCATATGATCTGTGATGATAAATGGCAAATTAAATTTCTCCAACAAGTTAATTAATCAAATGAAGAAGACATGATTGATTGAATTAAATTGAATAAATAATGAATATAATAAGAAATTGAGATGAGTTTCTTACTGTTGGAAAAGAATGGAAAGGAGCAACCTACGAGGTTTTGAAACTGAAAGTGAAAGTGAAATAAAGAAACCCACTTCTTATAACAAAGAATTTTCCAGAGGAAGATATCCAACGGCTTGAAGCGGTTCTTGCCAACGTGTCTGCGTAAATATACCCGTTCGATTAAAGGTCTACGTGGTACACATGAAGTAACGGTACTCGATCTCTTTAGCTTAGATGTCCACCGTCGGTCTGTCATGTCTTCTTGTTGCGTTAATACATATAAATTATAAAAATTAGTTTTAATGAAATGTTGATTAAATTTATTTTTTATTTTGATTAAAATTATATGTATAGATAATATATATTTTACACTTTTATGTTGTAAAAAACTATACTTATTTTTTTCAATGATACAAACAATATAAAAAATATAATATCTTTTAAAAGAATATAACAAATAAAATAACATTTTTATAGTCAAATTTGTTTAAGGGTATACCCATAAACAACACATTATTTAACACACATTTTTTTATTATCGAGTAATCTAGTTGTTAGAGTCACACTATAAGTATGGAGAATTGATGAATTTGAAGTTTGAACTCGGGGTCATTGCATTTACGTGAATAACACACATCTCTTAATACACTATATTCGATCGGTTAAAATTCACATTATTCACGCTATGTTATGTGAGTTTCACATAAATTTTCATAATAAAAAAAGCGTTGATATTTTAGGGCTATAGTTCAATTGATTGAACTATAGTTGAACCAGGTGATAAACAAAAATAAAAAGAAAATTAAAATACTTCATTTAAAAAAAATTGAATTCGTTGAAAAAAACTACAATTTAATTCGGATTTATTTGATTTTGAGGGGCGAACATTTGTGGTTAAATCAACCGACACATTGGAATGAGGTTTGAATTGTGACCATTTTAAATTTTAATCATGTACTATAAAAAGTAATTCTCAAATTGAAACTTGGAATGATTAAGTTAAAAACTTTAGAAAGTTCTGAAGTGTTAGTGTAAAAACAATAAATTAAATGTAAATGATTGTGTGTGTTGTGTTTACTGAAAGTAAAGAGTATAAGGAAGAAAAGAAGAACTCAAAAAATTTATAATGGTTCATCCAATGTTGGCTAATCCACTCCTCACAATCTTGTGAGAATTTTCACTATGATGCTTGAGATAACCTTTCAATTCAATAGGCTCACAACTTTGTTTGCTAAGTCATACAAGACATTACAACTTTCTACTCAACCTACACTTTAATACCCTTAAAACTGGATGAGATTTTTTCTCTTACCATTGATTTGGAAGTTTGAATGAATTTGGACAAGATAAAGAAGAAGAGGGGAAAAAGATTATCTTTAAAAAGATAAGAGAAGTTTGATTCACACTCTTGAAGATTTTAGGAATCTTTAGAGTTGATTTGTGAAATCAAAGTTGTTATGAAGCTTTAAATACTTTTAATAAGTTGTTTAACTTTAAGTATTCTTGTTAGTTGTGTGCTTCAATGCAGAGCTTACTCTTCTTTTATAGAGTTTATAGACCTTTTATAGTTGTTAGGACGTGCCCAATAACCTTGTGCCACGTGTCCTGGAACTTATCAACTTTTGCTTGAAATTCTGGATCAACATTCTGATCTTTAGAGACTTCATAATGTTGTTGCGTTTATCAGGATATTGTTCATGAGTTCATATGGATGAATGTCAGATATGTTTATGAGTTCTTCTTATAAATGTCACATGAATTTCTGGGCTTGTCCATGAGTTATGCTCTCGGTTGATCTAGGTTTATCCCTCTGATGGCTAACTGCACCTGCTGACCTTCGTAGAGAGCAAGTTGTCTCGCTCCATCTCCAAAGAAGTAATCTACCTCGTGAGAAACTGGACCTTAGCATCCGGACAATTCACACTATCATGTGCCTCTCCTAAGTCATGCCTAGCCACCTCAACTGGTGCCACCTTTTCGAAGAGGTCATTCTCCAATTCCTTGACCCTCTTCTCCAAGGACGACAACTTGCCAGTAGAAGCACCCTCATCCTCCCAGTCCAACGAAAGCATAGAACTGCTAAGAACCACCAACTTAAGAAGAAAGGGAATGCAAGAGACAATCTTCTCTTGCCTCCTGATGGATCCTAAACTTGAAATCTCCTCAGAGGACCGTCCAAAACATGCTCGCTGAACCCAATGAGGTCCGAGCATTAGAGTCCAAAGGATGTCTCGTTCTCAAAAACAAGTTCCTCGTAAAGACTTGTATCAAGCTACTGTTGGAACAAAGGGTGTTTCGCAAAATCACCTCTTGAGTTTTGATGATAACAAGGTATTAAAAATTATCAATTGGATATGCTAAACATTTGTTCAAGTGTACAGGATCATAATCAAAGTACTATTCATAAAGATTCTGATTGAACAAGTCAAAGAGCAATGGAATTTTATTTGAAGCTTAGAGCGTCTGGAAGAATGCGTCTGAAGAAATGCGTCTGAAGAAGTGCGTCTGAAGAAATAAGTCTGAAGAAAGAGCTCCTGAAGACACGTCATCAGAAGCAAGGTCATCAGAAGCAATGGTTATCAAAAGCATCTCACCAGAAGCTACTTCACCAGAGTTGACAAAGTACAGTGTATGAAGTGTACAACCACTAACTCTGCGCACGCCTCTGCAACCACCATCTCTGCAACTTGTCTCTACATCAAGACAAGAATAACAGTAATATTGCTGCAGACCTTGTTCCGTTTCAAATGGAATGGATTT
>Ga0228710_1005156_pt1 | contig 20382 bp, 20 predicted proteins | sample MedpolnodulmetaG_FD_177995 | JGI IMG/M metagenome (GOLD analysis project Ga0228710, IMG submission 177995) | Root nodule microbial communities from Medicago polymorpha collected in Santa Monica, California, United States - pink nodules | ecosystem: Host-associated > Plants > Roots > Nodule... | reverse complement strand
AGTCTCTTGGAGTTGTCCTTGAGCATAGAAGTCTCTTTTAGGTGTGATTGAGCATAGAAGTCTCTTGGAGTTGTCCTTGAGCAAAGAGAAGTCTCTTTCTTGTGTGATTGAGCAACTTGTAATTTGATTTTACATTTTAGTGGAACTCTCCTTGGAAGTGCAAGGGGGACAGGACTACTTCCGGTTTGTGGAAGGAACCTGCATAATTGCTTGTGTTCTTTCTTCCTCTGTTCTTTACATTTATCCGATGCACAAAGACTCTGAACTACTTCAGACTCTGAACCTGAGAACAGTTCTTCAGAACGTAAAAGAAGAAGTTTTCAAAAACACAATTCAATCCCCCCTTCTTGTGGTTTTTCTCACCTTCAAACTAATGGTGCATGATTTAATGATGATAAAATGATTTCAAGCCTAGGCCGCATATTTATGGTAAGAAGAGATAGAGTTTTATGCTTTGTGAGGATTTTGTTTGGAAAAAGTCAAATCATTCTGATAACTAATGGCGCAGGAGTGAATCAATGGCGTTGAAGCTTTAATCTGCATAGAGAGCTTTAATCATGCGCAAGAGTGAATCAATTGCGTGTTAAAGGGATGAGCAAGTCAAATGTGTGAATTAAATGCAATGGAAGAAATTCATATCGGCTGATTAAGAAATGCACTCAATCTTTCTAAATCAAGCTTGTTTGTATTAACTTTGTTTGTTAGTGCTGAACTGCCATTCAAATTTGAAATGAATTGCCTTAAACCATTTAATGAATGATAAACAATTTGAAATGAAATGAATTTATTGCGTGGGATAAGGAAGTCAAAAGTGTGAATTAATTGTGTTGAAATGGGAGGAAAAAAGCTACGTTAAAATTAGGGTTAGGGAATGCTTGACCAGACAAGTTTTAGAAAGAAAGATAGATAACAAAGGAGACGTTAAGATTTCGTATGATTATAATGACATAATATAGGCCAATAAGTTAATTACTACTAGCAGTTGTCATCTCAAACTAGAAGGATGGGCCTCTTATATATAGTTCCCAACTTGAAATAGAAATTTGTTTGGAAAGGTATTATTGGTGGAGTTGTATACCCCAATTTCCTAGGTTGCAATTTCTTGAGTTTAAGGTTGTTATTTGGCGGTGAGTGGTTGATATATGTGACATCCTTTGTAAAAATTGTGCGAAAATAGCGAAAAATAAGTCTTATGAAAAATACTTCATATAATATAAAAAATAAGTCTTCCTATATAGTGTTAAAAGGATACACGTGAATGCATAACAAAACAAGGGGCATGTGGGTGGTAACTTTTTTTTGCATTTTAAAAAGATGACTGATATGCATAGTTAGGAATTGTCTCACGATTGCGGGTAGCACTTGGGTGACATTGTGGTTGGTGACATTGTGACATTGGCCAACCACAATGCCACAAGTGTCTTTCTTCTTTCTCTTTCATAATATTTTTTTTTTCTTTGTACACGTGTGACATTGTGGTTGGCCAATGTCACCAACCACAATGTCACCCAAGTATTATCCCACGATTGCATAGCAAAATCGTTTAACCAATTAAAGGTCTTTTTGGCCGGAGTATGGGTTAGCCAATTAAAACTCTTAAAAGCCTGAATGCATGTGTTTGTGATGAATATCCCTGAAATTTTTCGCTGCATATATAATTTTCCTTTTAAAAATAAATAAAAACTAAAATATATCAAAACAAAACATCATCCAATAGAGGAGAAGTGGTTGAAAAGCAATCCTGAAATTCTGCGCAAGGCAAATTTGCTATATTTGCTTCTTACAGAGAAATGCAATATCTCAAAACTTTCACGAGCGCGTATTGAAGTCGATATACTTGCCCTAAATTTCATCCATGTCATCCCTTGTTTTTCAGCCAAGAATAATTGCATTGGCTAACTGGTTGATCGTGATCTGCTCGAGACAAATAGCATTACTCTTTTCTCAAGGAAATTGCTGCTTACAGCGAAAAGAAACATCACGAAACTTTCACGAGCTCGTATATAAGCTGATATTTACCCTAAATTACATCCACACCATCCCTTGTTTTCCGGCCAGTAAGTGATTGTTTTGGCTAAAAGATTGATCGTGATCTACTCGGGACAAATAACATTACTTTTTTCCCAAGTAAGTTGCTGCTTACGACAAAATGCAACATCATGAAACTTTTATTAGCCCGTATTTAAGTTGATATTTTCCCTAAATTACATCCATGCCATCCCTTGTTTTCCGGCTAGAAAGCAATTGTATTGGCTAAATGATTGATCGTGATCTCCTCGGGACAAATAGCATTACTCTTTTCCCAAGGAAATTGTTTCTTACAGCGAAATGCAACATCACGAAACTTTCACAAGCAAGTATTTAAGTTGATTTTTTTTCCTTAAATTACATCCATGACATCCTGTGTTTTCCGTCCATAAAGCAATTGTATTTTCTAAATGATTGATCGTGATCTGCTCGGGACAAATTCCCTCGGGACAAATAGCATTACTCTATTTCCCAGGAAATCGCTGCTTACAGCGAAATGAAACATCACGAAACTTTCATGAGCCCGTATTTAAGTTGATATTTTCCCTAAATTACATCCATGTCATCCCTTGCTTTCCGGCTAAAAAGCAATTGTATTGGCTAAATGATTGATCGTGATCTACTCGAGACAAATTCCCTCGGGACAAATAGCATTACTTTTTTCCAAGGAAATTGCTTCTTACAACGAAATGCAACATCATGAAACTTTCAAGAGCCCGTAATTAAGCTGATATTTGCCCTAAATTATATCCATGTCATCCCTTGTTCTCCGGCTAGAAAGAAGTGATATTGACTAAATGATTGATCGTGATCTGCTCGGGACAAATTTCTTATAGACAAATAGAATTACTCTTTTCCTAATGATAAAGATGTCATACAATTTAACCAAAAATGATACAACTAATACGATTCTACTCAATTTATTACAATTATTAAGCATTCACAAAAGAACTCGTACTCCATGTCATATGGTCAAAGACTAACACATGACTTTCACATAAGGATAATGATTACGACTCCTAAGTCTAAATATATCATTGGAACTCTAGTTGAGTTTAATTTGTACACTGTAAAACATCTGAAAAATACTCGTACAAATGAGAATCACAATTTTATTTTTTTAAACAAGCGAGAACCACAACCATATTGATAACTTTATTATAAAAATTATACTCAACTTAGATCATTCATTAATTGGTAACTTATCTTTGCACGTATAACACACATCATGGTGCACTAGACTCAACAATATAACTAGTTATCACAATTACCTTCAACCAAGAATTGTATGTAGACTATAGATAACTTCAAGGAATCTTGAATCCAACTAACTTTGGGTTCATACATGAAGAGAAGTCATCTATTATTCCACGATTATAAGTGTCTAGTCATGGTTCCACAGTAGGTGACACATTTACATTAAACCTTTATACCGATGTATACCCCAAGGCCATCATGAACACATGTGATAAATAATCACAATCAACATTATCTAGTAAACCTCACTCATATTTGCGATAGCCGATAGGGAATATATACCATATCAATTTAATGTGGTTAACATGGATTATACATTTCTCCCCGGTGTCAATTTAGATGGACTAATTTAACTTCTTAAAAAAACATGAATTATATTTTATCATCATCGTCGTCAGTAGAAACATACACAACTATAAAACCCTTGTATGAGTATAAAGAAGAAAGATGAATTTTACCAAATAAATTGAAATATGGACTGGTTCAGATCGACCCTATAGAGAATAAATGTCTACGCCTTAAAAGATTTAATGTTTGGTGGACTGTGGACTGGTTTAGGTCGACCCTATGAAGAACAAATATCAACGCCTTTAAAGACTTGACGTTTGGTGGACTGTGGACTGGTTCAGGTCGACTCTATGAAGAACAAACGTCTACGCCTTAATAGGCTTGACACTTAGTGAACTATGGACTGGTATGGAGGACCATGCCATGTGGACTCTCTTATTCATTGAATATTCAACATGTGCAGCTCAACTTGATCGTTCTGGTCATATGAGCTCCACCTTCTTAACTCAGTTTAATCGTCCAGGTCACGTGAGCTCCACCTTCTTAACTCAGTTTGATCGTTCAGGTTACGTGAGCTCCACCATCAACGGCAATAGCTCTCTCTCTCTCAGGTCGTTGTCCAAGCAACATTGTGGTCCTCCTCTTGAGGGTGTCTCATAACGCGAAGTACAAGAATGTGCAAGGAAATATGATCGGCTCCACACGCCTGGTACAAATGAGCCATATGGACCTCGGAGGGTTAATGGGCTTGGACATCCAAAGAATGGCTAATTAGGTCAAGAAAGTGAGGTCTGTAAGAGGATACACCTAGATAGAAGTAGAGGGTGTCAAATTCATTATCTTGAACAATGTATTTTCATCTAAGTCTTATTCAGAGTGCTATTGAAATTCCACCTAGGACATTTTGCTGAGCATCTCACCTGTTGTAATTAACTTGTGTTTACATACGTGAACAAAATATAAAAAGAACACTTATTTAACATTAGAAGAATAAAGTTATCGCCATAGTTCCATTGAGACAAGCGATAATCAAAACAAACAATTGGAAGCAAAAGAATTACAAAGAAAACCTAAAGTTATTTAAATTGGGGTTGGATAGCTCAATTGGTGAGTTGTGATAACGAGTTGGAGGTTCTGGTTCAAACCTGAACAAAGGATTAAAAACTAATCTAACAACCAAAGACCAACCTTTGTCATTTTTTTTGTCAAGTAGCCTAGTGACTGGAGCTCACATATTTGAAACGTGGAGAAGTGGGGTGTCTAGGGTTTGAACCCCGACCCTTACATATATTATACGATCTCCAGCAACTAAATTCAGAAAAGTTCACTAGGACGACCAACCTTTGTCATTAAAAATATATATTTAAATTGAGGCTTAAGTGTGTTAGGTCAAAAAAAAATAAAATTGGTCGGCTGTGTTAGGTCAAATTTATTGAGATAAAATACATATACATATCATTTGCAGCGGCGATTACGGGTAGATATAAAACCTGATAAGCAACCCAAGGAAAGTGAAAGGATAAGAGAGAAAAAATGCTGAGGAAGAGAAAAAAAAAAAAAGAAAGAAAGAAATAAAGACAAAATGGGAGAAAACAAAAGAGATAAAAGAAGACGGAAAATAAAATACATGATTTGGTGCTCACTTAATATAGATGTTATGAAGGTTGTAAATAATCGAGATTTTGCTTCAAATGGAATGGAAATAGCAAAATCTAAAATCATAAAATCACAAACGTAATCAAAAGATTTTACTCAATTAATTTTATACAATTGAAATTGGATAGCAAAATTGAAAATTGTCAAATTAAAATCGAATGATTTTACTGAATTACTTTAGTTCATAACACAAACACAAACATATATAAATAAAATTGTAACTTCTCGTACACACACAAAAATAAAAAGTATAATACAAGAACAAAATACTTATAAATCATAAGTACATAAAACTAAATTAATAAGTCATAATCATCATTTCTATTTCCTCAAGTTCATAACAACCAAGTAATGAGTTCATAATGTAACTCAAAATCTAAAAGACTAGGCTCATAAGTACTAAAAATACAAAGTTCATAAGTACTAAAAAAAACCACTAAGTTCAAAATAAGTTTCCCATCTCTACTAGTTTCCTCTCTATTAGTTCCAGCCAAATTAAAAACAACATAGCTTTCTTGACATCTAGAAGAACCATTTGATAAGGATGAACATCTCTACTAGTTCCAGCCAAATTATGCTTCATTTTGTAAGCACTTCTTGTAAATGGAACCTCACAAAATTTACACTTCACCCTTTTTTATTTGCATAAGTGAAATAGTGTATTGCCATGTTGAATCAGTCTTATTTTCATATGCATTTTTTGGAATTGCAGCCCTAGCAGAGGCAAAAGAAGAAGAAAATCCATTACCAGTTGAAGCCATTACAAAGGGTTGTGTAAAAACATAGTTGAATCCAACGATGACAAAGGACTTTGCCGAAAGAAGGTCAAATTAAGGTCGCCGTTTGGTTAAGGTTTGTTTTTGTGAGGCTGAGTGAGAATGAGAAGAACGAGTTTCATTTTTATATTGGAAACCGGGTTTTAATTTTGACCCAATACAGTTCGCAAAGGCCCAACCCAAATTTACCTGATCCAAAACTGCACATAATCACTCAAAATCGTCCAAAATCCTATGATTTTAGGTTCTTGTGCGACTGTATTGCGATCTAACCAAGATTTTGCACATATTTTTATTTTACAATTGATTTGGATTGAAGAGATTGACCATCGCGTTTTTGACAACTATGATGTAAGAAAAGACCATTTCCATAAGGTATAAATATTGAGTCCATCACCATATAGAGAACATTTAGAGCTCGTCATTCAAAGGATATGAGTAGGTTATCTGGTACTCGTCTCTCAACTAAAGAAGAAATTAGAGAAAAGAAATGAAAGATCTCCTCTTGCAAGCATGAGGATAACATTTGAGAAGCTTGAATAGAAAAATCAATATATGCCTTAATTAGCTTTTAGATTGTATGAAATCACTATAGAAAAGCAACACAATACGGAAATTGAGTTCAAAGAACAAAGATCTCTTAAAGGTTCATAATTTCATACCTTACATCCTTGAAAATAGCCATCAAATTTAATTAAAAAGGTTGTAACGAATCTTTTTCTAAAGTGACAATGGACAAGTACATGATATCTTCAACGGATGATAATAAGATCACTCCAACAACTAAGTAATAGCATATTCCAACATATATATCATAAAGATCTACTTAATCTATCTTCAACATTAGTTTGAAGTTGACAAACTAGTCATGGACCGAAAATGGAGCTCAAGTTTAAGACTTAGTCCATGTCTTCTAAAATGGTTTAATTTTGTATTCAAGTTGAGTATATAGAACATAATCTATTATGTAAGATGTACATTGAATATCCTCTCTTACAGAGTAATCATATTATAATTAAGAAATTATATTATCTATCCTCCTTTATATAATTATCCCCATAAATGTGTACATATATCAGACACAACCATTTGACTATTTGCCTAGTAAGGTATAGAATCCTTGAAAGGCAGATAATAGGTAAGTCATTTTCATGTGGGTGGGTTTAGCCTATAGAAGGACTTTGATAACACTTGGGTAAGCTTGGAGAGGCTGGGATGATACTTATTAGATAAACATAAGTTAGCTCCTATAGTTAAGGTTAAACTGCAATCCTTATTACTATGTACATGTGTTGTATATCATAGTTAGTTGTATTAGTCATTCCACAATATCAGGAGCATTCAAATGTACGCTCCATTGATACTAGCATACGCTCCACTAATAGTAGGAGTTAGTTTTCTATATTGTATATCAGTCTGTACCTATATATTGCCATACACTATGGCCATCAGAATCATTGAATTATCATTCCATTTTATGGTATTCAGAGCTTATTAGCTTAAAAACCTTTTTTTTCGATCCATTATGACTTCCCTAGTTTTTGATAGTGAAACTTTTCAAATGATACCCACTGTGTCATCATCAATTGATAAATTGATTGTGCTAAATGCGGGTTCTCAACTCTGCATCAAGCTTGATGGTGAAAACTATCCTGCTTGGAGAATCCAATTCAAGGCTTTGTTAACAGGCTATGATCTTATGGGATATGTTGATGGTACCAAAGAATGTCCATCAAAACATTTGGAGAACAATTCCACGACTGTTAATCCAGCCTTCACTCATTGGGTTAGACAAGATCAACTCATTTTGCATGGGATTGTTCTATTTGTGGCTGCAACAGTAGTCACTCATTTGGGTACTGTAAAGAATTCAAATCAAGCATGGGAGATCCTCAAAACCATGTATGCTAGTCGCTCGCGTGTGCGTGTCATGGCACTCAAACAACGCATATCCAATTTTGTCAAAGGAACTCAATAAATGGCTGCATATCTCCAAGGAATCAAGGCCATCGCTGATGAACTTTCAATCATTGATCACCCCCTTGATGAAACAATCTTGTTATTCACACCCTAACGGCTTGAATAACGAGTATCGTGAAATTTCAGCTGCCCTTCGTATAAGGGAAACCCCAATTGTCTTTGCTGAACTCCATGAAAAACTCATGGATTTTGAAACAATCCATAACCGTGCTGATCAGACTGTTACCGATACCGTGATAGCTACTGCAAATGCAGCCGCACGCTACAAAGGCCAACAACAAAGGAACAACTACGGTAACAACTCAAATCGTCCAACATCAAATGGTGACAATAGGGTGATATGTCAGTTCTGCAACAAAGTTGGACACACTACTAAAATCTGTTACCGCATTAAGGGATTTCCAAAAAGAAATGGACCAAAGCCAACAACCAACGTTGCCAATCATCATTTTGCAGCGCAAAATGCCAATTGGATCATGCACACTGGTGCTTCCCACCATATTTCCCAAGATTTGCAGCAGCTTACTTTAGCGAACTCCTATCCCAGAGCAGATCAGGTCGTTGTTGGTGATGGAACAGGTTTGAAAATTACTCACACTGGTAACTCAATTATTCACACACCTAGTAAACCACTTCACCTTAACCAAGTCTTGTGTGTTCCTAACATTAAATCGAATTTGTTGTCTGTTTCCAAATTATGTCAATCTAATAGTTGTTCTGTTGAATTTTTCCCCAATCATTTTGTTGTCAAGAACTTGAACACGGGTCAAACACTACTCCAAGGACCGCTTAAGCAAGATCTCTATCATCTACCACCTGCATCCATTCTATCTGGTTCACCTCAAGCATTTCATTCAAGTATTCACTCAACTTCCACCTGGCATCATAAGTTAGGACATCCTTCTTTCAAAATAATAAAGCATCTGACTAATAGTCATCATCTACCAATAAAGCTTCCAATATCACATGAGTGCAGCTCCTGTCATTGTTCCAAAAGTCACAAACTTCCTTTTTCAAATCATCATCTCACTAGTAACAAACCATAGGAGCTTCTTTTCTCTAATGTTTGGGGGTCGACTCCTATTAGATCAATAGATGGTTATTTGTACTATTTAATCATTGTGGATCATTTTTCCAAATATGTATGGTTGTATCCAATGAAACATAAGTCAGATGTATTTTCTACTTTTGTTCAATTAAAATCCATTGTTGAAAAATATTTTAATTTGCCAATTGTTTCTCTTTTCACTGATAATGGTGGAGAATTTATCAAATTAAAATCATTTCTTGCCAATAATGGTATATCGCATTTGTCCACACCACCTCATACACCTGAGATAAATGGCACTGCTGAGAGGAGACACAGACACGTTGTTGAAACAGGTCGTGCTCTCTTGCATCATGCTAATTTACCTTCACAATTATGGTGATTTGCATTTACTACAGCCATATATTTGATTAATAGAATGCCTAAGCCAATAATTCACATGAAATCTCCATTTGAAATCTTATGCAAAACCACACTAGATTACAATAAACTTCAGTCATTTGGATGCTTGTATTTTCCATGGTTAAAACCATATATGAAAAATAAACTCCAACCTAAATCAAAACCATGCATATTCTTAGGATATTCTATGTCTCAGCATGCATATTTTTTCCTTGAACCAATGTCACAAAGAATATATGTGTCGAGGCATGTTAATTTTGTTGAAAATTCATTTCCATATTAGTCCATCATTAAGCCATTCCCCAGTTGTCCACTCATTCCACAATATGATTCAACATTACATAGTATCATTCATGTCAAGAAAGGTCAAAACACCAACATAAATGAGTCCTCCAATTCTGCTCCATTATTAGTTGTACCTACACTGAGTCTGTTACTACAACCTGAATCGAGTTCGTCACCTCAATCTGAACCGAGTCTGTCTTTGCATTTAGAACTAAATCTGTCCTAGCAACCTGAACCTAGCCTTTCACTAAATCATGAACCTACGTCTGTAGGGATACCAGTGATCAGTGATAATTCGCCGAGTTCCATCACCAAGTCTATACTAGATCAGGTTCCAAATCTACAATCCAATAAACTGGTACAGCGTGATCCTATAGTGACAAGGTCACAGCATAATATTTTCAAACCCAAGAAAATGTTCGCTGTTACTAAACATGATTTGCAAGAAAATTTTGAGCCATCCACTATTACTCAAGCACTTAAAATACCACATTGGAGAGATGCTTGTTCTGCAGAATTTAACGCACTTACGAACAATGGTACTTGGACCTTGGTACCTCGTCTAGCTCATACAAATGTAGTTGGATGTAAATGGTTGTTTTGAATTAAAAGAAATCTGGATGGAAGTGTGTCACGGTTCAAGGCAAGGTTGGTTGCCAAAGGGTTCACTCAAACACCAGGCCTTGATTTTAAGGAAACTTTTGCACCTGTTGTGAAACCTCAAACCATTAAAGTGGTTCTCACTTTAGCACTTGGTCAAGGATGGTCTTTACATCAGATGGATGTTAATAATGCCTTTTTACAGGGAAAACTAACTGAAGATGTCTACATGCAGCAACCGCCAAGGTTCATTCACTCTGAATTTCCACAACATGTTTGCAAACTTAAGAAAGCTATCTATGGTTTGAGACAAGTACCTCGTGCGTGGTATGATTCTCTCAAGGCATTCGTTCTCTCTGTTGGGTTTTGTACAAGCCTAAGTGATCCATCTTTGTTTATTTACAACAAACACGGTGTGCAAGCCTTCTTGTTAGTATATGTTGATGATTTACTTTTAACAGGTAGCAGCACTACATTTTTACAAAAATTCATGTCAGAGCTTTCCACTAAGTTTTCTCTCAAACAACTTGGCTTCCCTCATTATTTCCTTGGAATTGAACTAATTCCAACCAAGTATGGTCTCCTATTATCTCAACATGGTTATATTAGAGAACTTTTGGAAAAGTTCAACATGTCAGGGGCTAAGTCGGTCAACACTCCATTATGTATGACTACTCCTCTCAAGTTAAATGATGGATCTGCCGCTGCTGATTCCAAGTTGTTTCGTAGTAACATTGGTGCACTACAATACATCACTTTAACCAGGTGATAGACGTTTGGCAAGTGTACCAAATACTATCGAAGTAGTAAAAATATCGTTCCCACAAGGACTGGTTTTAATCTCAAGAATTCAATTACGTTATTAAGAAGGATGTATAAAGTTCTTTTAAATTGCCACTAGGCGGTTGGTTTGGTTTGGTTTGATTGATTAAATCAAGTAACTTAAAATAAGATTGATTACGAAAATTGAGAGAGAGATGAGATCAGGTCCGTCGAATCCTCTAGTATTTTCCTAATTGGTAGATTGTACCTATTTCTTACGAATGATTTTCTAGTTCCACGATAGTTAACAAAATAGTCCTAATCAATCCCTTGAGTTAGGACCCTCTTCTCAAACTACAGCCCCTAATTCCTTAGGTGGTCTAATAATCTTGAAGGGTTAAAGTACGTTAACCTAACATCACTAATAAACGATTATCCATTCCTAGACTAACCATGTTTATTAGAACAATTCAGTTTGGTCTAAGTCGAAAGCTAGGGTTAGTAGTCCTTCGTTCTCACTAAATCATGTTATATTTGATCAGGATATAAAAAGCATTAAGAACAATTGAATTGAATAAAAACTAGATTGTCATTCATAATAAATAGAGTTTCACAGCAACATGGATCAATTAGGATTACACAGATTCATCTTGGACCTAATCTCTGAGAGATTTAGCTACTTATAATTGAGTTTACAAATAGCATAATCAAGGAATTAATTAAAACAAACATGAACTGAGTAAAGGATGAAGAAATTGCCCTTAGAACAGTCTTCAGGTCTCAAAATCGCACTTTAGATCTCCAAAAATTGTAACCCTTGTGTTTGGAACTGACTTCAGCTTAAATAGGCAATTCTGGACGCACCTAAATCGCACCACGGTTCATAAAATCGCACCACGATTTTGCAAAATCGTGACACGCCACCAGAAATCGTGCCACGATTGCAGTGGTTCAAATAACATGCTTCTCTGGTGATAAAATCGCGTCACGGTAGTGAAAATCGTGACACGATTTGTTGCCTTCAGTTCTTCTGATTTCTTGCTTTTAACACCCCTAGTCACCTCATGTTGCCTCAAAACTCTATCAAATTGTCCAAATAAGTCCTAAAAATTACGTAATGACAGCATGTCATCACCAGGCCAGATCTCTCATTTGCAATAAATAAATTGTCACAATTTATGCATCAACCAACTCAAGTGCACTTTCAGCAACTCAAACGAGTGGTAAGATATCTCAAACTTACTATTAACCATGGTTTGAAGCTTGCAAAACCACCTCATCTCAAATTGCATGCCTTTACTGATGCTGACTGGGGAGGTAATCATGATGACAAAACATCTACATCAGCTTATATAATTTACTTTGGTGGAAATCTTGTTTCATGGTTATCAAAAAGACAAAGAACAGTTGCTAGATCATCCACAGAGGCAGAATACAGGTCTACTGCCAATGCTTCAGCTGAAATCATGTGGCTATTAAATCTTTTAAGTGAACTTGGAGTACCGCATCAAACACCTACTATTTTTTGTGACAATATTGGCACCACTTTCTTATGTTCCAATCCGGCATTTCACTCTAGAATGAAGCATATTGCACTTGATTATCATTTTGTGAGGCAAATGGTTCAACTTGGTAAAATTCGAGTCTCACATATATCTACAAAGGATCAACTTGCAGACCTTTTAACAAAACCTCAATCGCACCAGATTTTCAGTTCTCAGAGACAAAATTGGTGTCATTGATGGTGACCCAATTTTGAGGGGGTATATTAGATAAACATAAGTTAGCTCCTATAGTTAAGGTTAAACTGCAATCCCTATTACTATGTACATGTGTTGTATATCATAGTTAGTTGTATTAGTTATTCCACAATGTCAGAAGCATTCAAATGTACACTCCATTGATACTAGGATACACTCCACTAATAGTAGGAGTTAGTTTTCTATATTGTGGATCAATTTGTACCTATATATTGTCATACACTATGGCCATCAGAATCATTGAATTATCATTCCATTTTAATACTCAGGGGAAGCCCGTTGAGGCTGGACAATACTTGGTGCCTGAAAAGGTGTAACAATACTTGTAATTCGGAGAAACGGAACAGAGAATACTCAATATTTTGCAATACTTAAAAAAATAATACATGTAAAACCATGACAAGAAAATGTAAATAATCCTCAAAGCCATAGAGTAGACATGGCAACAAAACCCGCCCCCGCCAGACCCAGCCGCCCCGCCCCGAATTTACCAAGCAAAGGCCGATTTAACTGGGTGCGGGAGTGGGGAAAATCTGGATTTTTAGTACGGGGGCGGGGCAGGAATGCTTACACCCGCCCCCACACCCGCTTTTTAAAATTTACTTTATTAAATTTTATAATCTTACTTCCATAAGCACCAACCTATTTTAATATATTATTACTCTTTAGAAACATATTTATTATAATTATTTTTCTCTTTTTAAAAAAATATTAGATTATTTTTTTGGGTAGATAAACGAAATGGCAAAGCCTTTATAAACTCACACACACAAGTGGAGGTACCGGGGTTCGAACCCCAGTCATGGTATCCAGCCTAACAATTTTGGCATTTTTGCCAGTTGAGCTAGGACTTCTAGATAATTATTAGATCTTTAATTATTAAAATAATTATTGTTTTTTGTTGCAATGAAAAAATGAAAAAATATGCATTTTTTAAATATTTTATAAAAAATAGAGTTTTCACGGGTGGGGGTGGGGCGGGGCTGGGAGATCCGTGGGTTGGGTGTTCAATTTTTACCCCCAATATGATTTGGGGATGGGGGCGGGTGCATGGAAGTAGGGACGGGGATGCTTAAACCCGCTTTGTTGCCATGTCTACATAGAGGTAGAGTTAAGAAAACAAAGTCGTAAGAGGCGGAGTTAAGAATACTCAAAGGAACAAGGGGTAGAGTTAAGAATCCTTAAAGCCTAAACTGAGTTTATAATGAGATGTACCCCTGATCTCCCCTTATAAGTTGGTTTAGTGAGAATAAGTTAGACACTAAAAAAACCTAATATTGTATTTAGAGCTTATCCAAGATGCGTTGAGTTATACCTGCTTTAAAGTCTCCGTTATTAGATTATTTGAATCATGCTTTAGATGTCCAAACAAAGCGTGAAAAAGTATGTTTTTGAGTTCTAAATTGGATGAGATATGATATAAATGTGTTTATAAGTGGTGGGTAGTTCCTGTTGTATAATTAGACATAAAATCATCTCAAAAACATAATTAGTTTATAAATATAATCAAGAATTAAATGTTAATGAGAATAAACAACAGAGAAAGGTCAAGTAAACTTATTGATCTTAAAGATTGTTTTAGAATTTGGCTACTGACACAAATCTATCACCATCTTCGGACAACCTGAATCAAAGTAATTGTAGAACGCCGTGAGGTAGTTTGAAACACGCTGATTGCATTGTCCTTAATGATTTTCTGCTTAATATACGTTAATCTTTAAACTGGCAAGAATATTATTGGCTTAATTGCACTTTTGGCCCCCTATCTTTTCAAAAGTTGCGATTTTGGCCCCCTAACTAATTAAAATACAAAACAGCCCCCTATGTATTGGATCTTTGGCAGTTTTGGCCCCAAGGCCACTTTTGACTTAGTCTTCGTTGACGTGGCACCCCCTAACTAATTACACGTGGCACCTCACTCAAGAGATGTGGGTGCCACATCAGCGAAGACTAAGTCAAAAGTGACCTTGGGGACCAAAACTGCCAAAGATCCAATACATAGGGGGTTGTTTTGTATTTTAATTAGTTAGGGGGCTAAAATCGCAACTTTTGAAAAGATAGGGGGCCAAAAGTGCAATTAAGCCAATATTATTTTATCAAGAAAATGAAACCCATAGTTGTGTATCACATTAATATGAAAATTGGTTTCGGTTAGTTTTGTATATGACTCAAAGCTGCTTTTTTCTAGGTTGTTTGTGAGAACTTTCTGTTCAAAAGGAGAGAGTTGCTTTTGATTTTGATACTGATCAAAGCAAGTAAACTAGCGTGACTGACTATTATGTACAAGCATCAAAATTGTTTTTATAGGGAAAATACAAGCGACAAGCAAGAATAAGGGCTTAAATATAGCTCACAAATAGGAAGATTATGAATTATATAACTGCATTTGACACAATATGAAGCACATTTGCAACGTTTCCTTTTGAAGCATAGTTAAATAAATAACATATATTCTTTTATAAAGGCATAATTCAATCGGTCAAACACAATGAAATTGAGAAAAAACTCGTTTTGTTTTTTTAGGGGAGCAAAAAACTCATTGTTGATTATAATAAGTCTTGAACCAAGTTACTTCAAATTAATTATTGCACAATGATAGTTCAAATAAGGCTAAGCATGAAAATAAGATTCCTTGTCAGCTTCGTGACCACTTCATGCAGGTCTCTTTTATGGCAGGGATGCCGTGTGGTACTCATTCGTTTTTTAAGGTAATCTGGTTTGCTTGTGTCTGGGTAATCTAGAAGGAACGGAACAATCGTATTTTTAAAGATTTGGTGTCGCCTCCTGTGGTCTTGCTAGAAAAGGTTAAGCTACTGTCTTTTTTGTGGTTGAAAGCAAATCAAGCTTCCTTTAATTATAGTTATCATGATTGGTGGAGATACCCAATTCCTTGTATGGGTGTCTGCTGATCTATTTTTTTGATTGTTTCCTGGATTTTTGGTAGGACTGTGAATATGTAATCTTGGTTCAGTGGTGTTCTATGCATTCCTTGTGCATGGAACCTCATTGCTATTTACTTATATATAATCCATTTTGATTTCTCCAAAAAAAAAAAGAAAAAAAATTTCTTGCAGTACAAATAGTTAGCATTGTATTGAACTTTAGCCTTAAGGATAGTACAGTTTGTACATTGTATAAATACTTGACTGTAATCTCTATTCCAATTAATGAATCATTTTCACATTTTATTGAATTTTTAATATGGTATCACTTTTGCCTTTGTGGATGGATCTATTCCTATTTCTCCTTCTGATGATCTGAATCGTAGTGCATGGGAGCGTTGCAATCATCTAATTCACTCTTGGATTTTGAATTCAGTTTCTCCACAAATTGTGCAAACCATAGTCTTCCATGAATATGCCATTGATGCTTGGATTGAACTGCAAGAACGTTTTTCAAAGGTTGATAGAGTTCGTATTGCTACTCTTTGTTTTGCCATCAACAATCTCAAACAAGGTACCAAACTTGTGCTTGATTATTTCACAGAGATGAAATCTCTTTGGGAGGAGCTTAATTCACATCGCACTATGCCTATATGCACTTGTCCTCATCCATGTCATTGTGAATTAATGTGTGCTGCTAGAAATTTTCGTATGGAAGATCAAGTGATCCAATTTTTCACTGGATTGAATGAGAATTTCTCAGTTGTGAAGACTCAAGTTCTTCTTATGGATCCACTTCCTTCAATTAACAAGGTTTACTCCATGGTTGTTCAATAGGAAAGTAATAACACTACACCTGCACCTATTTTTGTTCCTATTGAAGATTCTAGTATTCTTGTGAATGCTTCAGATGCAAGAAAACCTTATGGTCGTGGTTAATCACCTTTTGGTTTTACTCAATCTAAGAACACCTCAAGATATTGTACCTTTTGCCATAGGAACAATCACACTGTGGATTTCTGTTACCAGAAGCATGGTTACCCGAATGCAAATAAATCTCATGCGTCTTCCAATTCTTATGTTTCTGAGGGCATCATTGATTCTTAGTCTATTGGTGAAGGATCTTCTGTTATCTCTCAAACTGGTTTGACTCAAGAGCAATATGCTCATCTTGTTTCCTTGCTTCAGCAATCATCTTTGGTTCCTTAAGCATCCAACCCTAATCCTGCTAGCACAAATCACATTACTTCCTCCATTACTTCCTCTACCTCAGGTATAAACAATGTCATCTCTTGTTCTTTGAATGTTCAAACTAATCATTGACTAATTGATTCAGGAGCCAATGAACACATTTGTTCCTCTTTGAGTTTACTTCATTCTTTTCATAAAATTAAGCCTATGCATGTTACTTTGCCTAATGGTACTACTGTGATTGTTCATTATGATGGTACTGTAGTTTTTCACCTAATTTCCATATCACCAATGTTCTTTATTCACCTCACTTTAGAGTTAACCTCATTTCAGTTTCAAAACTATGTCATGTTTTGTCTTATCAAGTTAATTTTTTGCCTGATAAATGTGCGATACAGGATATGAAATCACTTAAGATGATTGGTTTGGGTAGTGTTTGTGATGGTCTCTATAGGTTGAATATTGCTTCATGTACTAAGGAGTCGTCTATTTCTACTTTCACAAGTCATTGTACCAATGTTTCTTTGAATTCATGTAATTCAGTTTGTTCCAATGTAGCTATTTCTTTTATTCCTTCCAATGCAATCCGGAACTTTAAATTAGGACATTTGTCTAATCAAAGATTGTCCAGGATGCATCAATTGTATTCTTCAATTTTTATTGATAATAAAGCTACTTGTGATGTTTGTCATTTTTCTAAACAATGAAAATTACCTTATAATTTAAGTCATTTTATTGCTTCTTCTAAGTTTTAACTATTACATTTTGATATTTGGGGCCCCATAGCTCAAACTTATGTTCATGGTGGCAAGTATTTTCTCACTATAGTTGATGATTTCAATAGATTCTAATGGGTTATTTTACTCAAAAATAAGTCAGAAGTTTCTTCATAAGTCAAAAATTTCATCCAGTTAATTGATAATCATCATCATATTACCCCCTAAGTTCATTAGATCAAACAACGGTCCTGAGTTTCTTTTACCTGATTTCTATGCTTCAAAAGGTATTATTCATCAAAGATCTTGTGTTGAGACCCCTGAACAAAATGGTAGAGTGGAGAGAAAGCATCAACATATCCTCAATGTTGGTAGGGCTTTACTCTTTCAATCCAAACTTCCCAATATTTTCTGGTGTTATGCAGTTTTGCATTCAGTTTTTCTCACAAATAGAGTCTCCACTCCACTCCTTAAAAACAAATCCCCATATCAGGTTCTCTATGATTATTTGCCTGATATTCATTCCTTTAAGGTGTTTGGATGTTTATGTTATGCATCCACACTTCAAGCTCATAGAACCAAATTGCAGTCTAGAGCTAAAAAATATATTTTCTTAGGTTACAAATCAGGTTTCAAGGGTTCAGTTCTCTTTGATCTTGATTCCAGAAAAATCTTTGTCTCTAGGAATGTTGTTTTTCGTGAGTTAATATTGCCTTATTCTTCATCTTCTCCTTCTCCACAAACTGGCAGTACTTTTCACCTTCTTCCACTTATTCATCTATTTTTGATGACTCTGACATTTCACTTTCATCTCCATCACCTATCACACCACCTACTCCACCTACTTCTACCATTTCATGTGTCCCTATTACTCCACCATCTCCACCAATTCATCCACCTATTAGAACTTCCACTAGAAATAAAGTTACTCTTACATATCTACAAGATTACATATGTAATGCACCTATTACTTCTCATGCTAATAACAGTTATAGTCAATATCTTCTTTCTAATTTTCTTTCACATACACAATTATCTAACTCTCGTTCCATTTTTGTTATGTCCCTTGTTTCCTACACTGAACCAAAATCATATGTTGAGGCTATCTAACATGACTGCTAGAAACAAGCAATGCAAAATGAACTTAATGCTCTTGGTTAGATTGGAACTTGGAAAATAGTGGATCTTCCTTCATCAGTGAAACCTATAGGGTGCAGATGGGTTTACAAAGTTAAGCACAATGTTGATGGGTCCATTGAGAGGTACAAAGCACATTTAGTTGCTAAGGGATACAATCAAATTGAAGGCTTAAACTACTTTGATACTTTTTCAGCAGTTGCTAAGGTGATAATTGTTAGATTGGTTATTGTTTTGGCATCCATTAATCACTGGTTCTTACATCAATTAGATGTAAGCAATGCCTTTCTTCATGGAGACCGCCATGAAGATGTTTACATGACCATACCTCCAGGTGTTTCTACTTCAAAGCCAAACCAAGTCTACAAACTACCAAAGTCTCTATATGGTCTTAAACAGGCTAGTATGAAGTGGTATGAGAAACTAACTGGTCTTCTCCTCAACAATGGATATCAACAAGCCACTTCTGATGATTCATTGTTCACTAAGAAAGCTTCTGACAGTTTTACTATACTCCTTGTTTATGTAGATGACATAATTCTTACTGGTGACTCTCTTACTGAGATTACTTTCATCAAGAATGTATTGAATCAAGCCTTCAAAATCAAATATCTTGGTACCCTCAAATATTTTTTAGGCCTTGAAGTTGCTCACTCCCAAAGTGGTATCTCTCGATGCCAAAGAAAATATGGTTTGGATTTATTGCAAGATTCAGGTCTCCTTGGCTCCAAACCAGTCACTACACCTTCTGATCCAGCTATCAAATTGCACAATGATAGTTCACCAGTATTCACTGATGTTTCTGCTTATAGAAGGCTAGTAGGAAGATTGATCTATATGAACACAACTAGACTTGACATTACTTTCATAACTCAACAGCTGAGTCAATTTTTAAGTAAACCTACACATACTCATTACAATGTTGCTCTAAGGGTTCTTAAATATCTTAAGGGTTTCCCAGGTCATGGTATTTTCTTCCCTAGAGATTCATGTTTACATATTCAAGGCTATATTGATGCTGACTGGGAAGGGTGTAAGGATACTAGGCACTCTATTTCAGGTCATTGCTTCTTTCTAGGTCAAACCCTCATATCTTGGAGAACAAAGAAACAACCTACTGTATCCAGATCTTCTTCAGAGGCTGAGTATAGAGCCATGGTATCTGCTACATGTGAACTTCAATGGCTGCTTTATTTGCTAAGGGATCTTCATGTTCAATGTGTTAAACTTCCTATTTTGTACTATGATAATCAAAAGGCTATGCATTGCAGCCAATCATGTGTTTCATGAGAGAGAGAAAAACATCTTGAGATTGACTGTCATATTGTAAGGGAAATACTCTAAGTTGGTCTGTTCAAGCTTTTACCAGTCACCACTCATGACCGGCTTGCAGATTTTTTTTACAAAATCCTTGTTCCATTAACCTTTTAACCTCTTACTTTCTAAGTTGGGTTTGTTGGATATCTACCAACCTCCAACTTGTGGGGGATATTGCACAATGATAGTGTTGTGAATTCCGATGAAAAAATCACACCAATAACAAACTTGATGTGTGGAGCAAGTGATAATCAAGCAACCAAAACAAAGTGTATGGAACAATTATAAACACAAGCC
>Ga0228710_1005154_pt1 | contig 20385 bp, 11 predicted proteins | sample MedpolnodulmetaG_FD_177995 | JGI IMG/M metagenome (GOLD analysis project Ga0228710, IMG submission 177995) | Root nodule microbial communities from Medicago polymorpha collected in Santa Monica, California, United States - pink nodules | ecosystem: Host-associated > Plants > Roots > Nodule... | reverse complement strand
ATTGATGAAGTTATTGGGTGTGATGGTTGAGAATGGTTCACTAGGCAATGGATAAATGTGTTTTGATGTGAATTTGTAGCTGAAGTTAAGTATGAGAGAAAAAGTAACCCTAAAATGGGAGATAATATTAACGAAAGGAATTTCATATTTGCTTTTTTTTCTTTCTTGTTGAGGTTGGTGTTATTGTAGGATTTACCAAAGAAAAGAGGATGTATATTTAACGAGTCTATTGTGGAATTTATAAGGGATCTCAAGAATGATTAAATTGTTAAAGAATAAAGGAGATAATGGTTTAGGTGACCTGATTAATTTGACCAATTAATATTTAGAAAAATAGTAGATTACGTAACTCTGTCATTCTTTGACTTTGCAAAAATATGGTTTTTCAATATTATGTTTTTGAACAAATAATTGTCAATATTATTACAATTTGGGATAATATGCGAACATAATAATGATTTTTGAGAAAAACTCATGCTCAATGTATAATAAAAATATTTTTATTAGAGTTTATCAAGTGTGAAACCCTTTCTTTACAATATTTTTTTTTTTGGTTACAACCTTTCTTTACAATTTGATTTTGTAAGGATGACTTATATTTACTAAATAGCAAATAGGAAATAGCAAATCGTCTGCACTTTATTTACTAAAAAAATTGGCAAAATCTTCAAAAAAATTTCCCTTTTGATTAACATTGACTTCAAAACATGACAGAGTGTACCTCCACCATTTTTAGGAAAATAACTTTTTTCTTCTTCTTTTTATTTGTTGATAAAAATCTACATTTGAGCCCAAAATATAGATCATCTTTATTTTTTAAAAGAGGGAGAAATAATCTTTATGTATGCAACAATATACTATATATAGATGAGATATACTTTTCCAACAAAAAAAAAACGAGATATCTTCTATAATTAGTTACTAGAGATAAATAATATCACAGTTATAATTGCAAGAGTAAAAGAAATGCTAGTTAAATTTGCCATCAGGAATGCAAGGCTATAATATGTCTTCATGATTTTATTATTAAACAAATAGTATCATAGTTGACATCTAAAGGAAAAGTCAAAGGTCACCAAAAATAAATAAATAAGGAAAGACCATGTATATTAGTCTCCAAATAAAGCGTATAATGTGAAAGTGGCGTATAAAGTTTTTTTGACGGAAGTGGCGTATAAAAGTTGAAAATATTATAATTCATAAAATCTAAAAGTCTTTGAATAATATGATTTAGATCCCTTTTAGATAACTAATTGCAACCACCATATTTTAAGCAAAAGTGAAACTTTGTAGCTTCACAAAATCAATGGTCGATCGTGATTTTTTTTCTTTTCATATAGAGGGTTTTATCTCCAACCTTATATGAGGAGAACCTATTTATGATATAAAACAATGCATTATTGTAAGTGATTGTCTCGTTTTTTTTTTTTTGCCAAGTAAGTATTTGTCTCGTTGAAGGAATAAATTTGTGCTTAATGAAGATATGAAACTCCATTAAAAATTGCTGATCATACTCTTTGATAGTAGAAATTAATTATTGGTAAAGTTGATGAATATTTCAAATTAATAACATGATTTTGCCCAACTCAAAATTTTAATATGATATCAGAGTTATCTCAGATCCATTTGACCACCGGCCATATATCAAGTCATCCCTATCAAACCATTCAAACATGAGTTTATATCAATTTTCACCTTAAAAACCGGTTTTTAAGATTGCGTTATGTTCAAACTAAAATTGTAATAAACTCTTTTTAATCGTTCAATTTTTTTGTTGTATGCAAGGATTGTAGAATATTAGGTGTGTGTTGTTCCAACGAACGAGTTAAAATAACTATAGTCAAGTATTATCTTCATATTTTTTATATATAACATTTTATTACTTTTACATATTAAAAAATGTAGTTAATTTTGTATTGGTGCATTCACCATTATTATATATGCAAAATAAAAGATATTCAATTGATAGTGATGAAATTAATATTAATTAAAGTTTTAATTGGAAAAATTTAATTATTATTGCATTAAAAAGTGAAATGGGTCATTCATTTTGGTTGGGACAATTTTTTTTACAAATGAATCTGCTATTTTAGTACGAAAGTAGTATTTTTTTTTTGTAGAATAAAATTACAGTTTATTAGTAACGTGAAAAAAGAAATTAAAATAATTGAAAGAAGAAAAAGTAATAAATATAATGTGCATGATGGAAAAAGTAATATTAACATGTAAATGATATTGTAAAGTGACTTATAACTTGTGAAACATACAACATTAAACGATGATTTAGACAATTTATTTTGTAAATATAAAAAGGATCAAGCTAACTTGTGCCCTAAATGTACAAGTTAAAGAGCTTAAAATAAAAATAAAACATAAGTTTTATATTAAAAATATAGCTTTTGAAACTTTAAGACAATAAATGCACGATTTTCAAAAAAAAATACATTTAATTTCTTAACTTATGTCCAAAGGAACACAAATTAGTATTTTCTATAAAGAAAAATGATTTAGGAAAATTATATAATAAGTTAACCTCAAATCTGTACATGGGAATTAGGATATATAATTGTTGGCATATTTGATGGGCAATTGACTTTTACGAAGATCCTAATTTGAAGTGAAAGTGAAAGTGAACTTGACAATTCCATTGACCCTTAGTATAATTTTTTGAGGGGTCCATTGACACTTTATATGTTTTTCATATTATATATAATTTGTTTTTGTGAGTTTAATTTAATTGACAGTGATATTCGATAATCTATGTAACAATGAGTTTGAATTCAGAACCTTACTTATTCATCTTATAATGTAATTTTAACTATTAAACGATAAAAAAAGAAAATATTATATATAACTTGAGAAAAACCATAACGATATTTTCTTTTTTAGAGGCGTAACATTTTTTATTAGAAAAAAGCATCTCAATGTTTGGTAAATCCTCATATGTTACGTAAACTTACGTGCAGTCAAAAAAAGAAGAAACATTGACTCTAACATGCTTATGCTTAAAACTCTAACATGCTATCTAATAAAACTCGGTTCATAAAGTTTTGGAGACTAAATGTGAAAGATTCTACAAAGTGCATATATGAAAACGTGACTATAAATAAAGTAGTACACCAAGCAATTCATGAATGAAACTTTTCTTTTATTCATTCATCCTTTTCATATCCTGACTTCTATTTTGTTTTTCCGAAATTCAATTCTATTTATCTCTAATTCAAAACATTACAGTGACCCCATCATCATGAATTAAAAGGAACCTAGAAAATCAGTTCAATAAAAAAGACAAATTTTAAAAAAATAAAAAACACTCATTAAAAATTTGCCTTGCGCCTCAATATATATTAGGTTTGCCCTGATTACATTATTGTCAAAAAATAAAAAAAATAAATGTTATAATGACCGCCCTTATAAGTTATGTTTTGGGGACATAAATTATGATTTTGAATGAAAATAATTAATAATTATCTGTAATTAATTGTTAATTTAAGTTAACTATTAGTGTTTGTTGCAAGTATTTAAGAGCAAGACTTGTGTCGTCACAAGTCTAAATCTAAAGTATTTATGCATATTCACACATGACACAAATAGAAAAAGGTTCCCTCAAAAAATAAAAGGGTTAATAGTATTTTTCATCCCTGTAACATATGTCATTTTCGATTTTCGTCACTATAAAATTTTTGGTTTGATCTGCATCCTCGTAAAAAAAATATTTCCAGAATACCCCCCACCCCAATCCAACTCAGCAAATACGCTGGTGTGGCACTGATTTGTTTTTTTTTTAATTGGAGATGTGTAAAACAAAATTCCACATTAGATTTTATTTTTTAAATATTTGAAAATTAATTTTAAAAAATAAAAAATCGAAAAAAAATCATAAAAATATACAGATTTTTTTCCAAATTTTTTAATAAAAATAAATTAAAATTCAGAAAAAATCAAATTAAGATTTTTTCTGAAATATAAAAAACACAGATATTTAGTCAGATTTTTTACAAAAAATTTAAAAATCGAAAAAGAAAATTAGATTTTTTTTAAATTTAAAAAGATTTTAAAAAATTCTGGAATTTAATTTTCAAAAATAAAAAAGGTCAGATTTTTTTTTAAAAAAAATCTGGAAAATTTTTTAATTTTTAAAAATATATATACAAATTTAGAAAAAATTCAGATTTTTTAATCGAAAATTATATTCCACAATTTTTATAAAATATTGGAAAAAAAATCATTTTTCTACGATGATGGAAAAACCCTCTAAATTTGTAACCAGATCTTTAAAAATTAATTTTTTTTCCAGAATATTTTTAAAATTTGTTTTTTTTGCATTTTGAAAATTAAATTCCCGAATTTTATAAAATATTTTTAATTTAAAAAAAATTTGATTATATTTTCTGATTTTAAAATTTTAAAATAAAATCTTATAGTTTATTTTTATTTTTTGAAAAAAAAATTTCGATTTTTATATTTTTTGGAAAAAATCCGACTATTTTTCTATTTCGGAAAACATCTTAATATTTTTTCTGAATTTTTGGAAAAAAATCTGAATATTTTTATGATTGTTTGGATTTTTTTTATTTTCTAAAATTAATTTTCAAATATTTTAAAAATAAAATCTTATGTGATTTTTTTTTTACACGTGGCCAATTAAAAAAATTGCCAAATCAATGCCACGTAAGCGAATTTGCTGAGTTGAATGGGGGATGGGGGTATTTTGGATTTTTTTTTTACGAGGATGCAAATCAAACCGAAAATTTTATAGGGACGAAAACCGAAAATAATTAACCCAAAAATAATAAAACAAATAGAAAAAGGTAGAAAGAGAAGAAATAATTTGTTCTTTTTCTTTTATGTGTAAGTGATTAGATTTTTTTAAAAAAAAATCTATGTGATTAGATTTGCCCTTATGACTAACCAAGAATTATCGAGTAATTAAATATTATAATCAAATGTAAAGGCCGGTTAAACTTGTTGGGTCATGAAATATTAAACTTTTAACAATCACATTGGTGAGTTTGATACTCCATATCTGAACACAATTTTAAAATTATTCAGATTATGAATTCTCTCGTTTATATATAGTGCTCAACATCTATTTTCTCATCCGGTGTGAAACTCTTGCTTACACTTAAAATACCAATAATACTGTTAACAACAACAAAATACAGTGTGAAAATCTCGCTCACATTTAAAATACCAATAATACTCTTAACAAAAAAAAATAAAATACCAACAATACTAACTACTATAACTAGCTGTAGGAAATTGAAAAAACGCTGAAATTTGAAAGAAAAAAAAACCATCAGAAGAGACACGAAAAAAATTGATTTTTCCAAACACGTTTATGCCGGTTTTGACCGCCACTAATATTCAAAATTACCGCCGAAAATTACCACGGGCTTTAAATCGTTAGTAATCTTTGCCAAAATCCATGATTTTTTGTAGTGTTTGTTGCAGTCACGATTTAGATTTGGGACTGTGTTTGTGTGGATTTGGGATTGTGTTTGTTGTTCGATGTTGAGGGTCTTTCTTTCCCTTGTGGGTATGGATTCGAATATGTTGCGATTGTGATTTGAAGATCTTGGGTTTGGTCATTTTCTAGATTCAAGACCAGGGGTCGTTAAAGTGTCTTCGATGCTGATTATATCGAGGTTTCTTGTGTATGGATTGTGTAGGACTGGGGTTTCAGTGGTTGCTCGAAAGAGGATCACAAAGGGTGAACATTGTGGAAGTTAAGATGGAGGCAGGGTCGTTCCTATCATTTTATAGGACTTAGGTAGAGTTTGAGAAAGGACCCCTTAAATAATACTTCATAATTTTCCCCTAGCAAACGATGAATGCGACCCACATTAATTAAGGCGGTTAACTTCTCAACATGAATGAATAATCTCCATTGGAATTCTCTCCATTTTTCCTGACTGTTGCATCTCAACCATCAAATTCAATTTCCTTTTTTCTTTATAATTTTATCTCTCCTTTTATCCCTAATGTTTGATGGTTTAGATGCAACAATTGAGAAAAAAGGAGAGAATTCCAATGGAGGGAATCTATTCCCCTTCTCAACTATGTTGGCACCTCATGTTACCATGATAAAATGTTTTGAAATCCCAATTATACTGACATCCCAAAAAAAATTGGGGGTCAAACCAAACACAACAAATTAAAAATTAGAAAACAAAGGATTTTGTAATAAAGTTTATAAAAAAAATTAGAAAACAAGGAATTTCTCTTCTCATCATCGTAAAAAGATTAAATTGTATCCAAATTAAAAAAATAATAATATAGAAAACAAAGAATTTCTCTTACCCATCGTGGTAGAAACATTAAATCATCAGATTTTAATATTCCAACAACAATTGAGAAAGAGTGATTCCCTATTTCAATATTATTACATGGTTGTATTATATGTCAGTATATAAAGACTTAAAACTTCTGAAACTATCCTACGTGGGACGTATAAATTTTGAAATATAAGAAAAAAACACTAAAAACACAACACAAGGCTAATTTTTGGAATGATAGATGCTTTCTTCATCGTTCAAATTCACCGCATGTTTTTAATTATGTCTGAGCTCCCTATTCTCAATACAATATTAATCTTATTTCTATTATTATCACTCTAATTGTCATATTCTTGCTCGATTGTATGATTGTAAGGGATCATTGACTTCTAATATTACCAAACATAAAGTTAATATTATTATTAGACATAATATCATTTGGGAGAATAGGATTTAGACCAATTTTGATGTAGCAAGGAGAGCTATTACTACTACATAGGAAGATTGGAACACAAGCAAAGGTTCAGACACATGGAGGAAACCTGGTATAGGTATGCCGAAATGTAATACTGATGCGAAACTGTTCATTGATTGGAACTGCTTCGTGTACGGTCTATGTCTGAAGAACGATGGTGGTGAATTTCTCCAGGCGCGGTTTGCTCATTTCGCAGGGAAATCCATGAGCTGCTGAAACTGAGGCTTGTGGCCTGCTGTGAACTGTGGTATGGCTGCAGGAACAAAACTTACATAATTTTGTCATTGAACAAGACGTCAATAATTTTGTCAACAACACAAGAAGTTATCATAAGTGTAGGCTAATTTTGTCCTGTAATAACAATCTTAGGGTATAGTTGTATTAAGAGGAAACTAAGCAAATCAAGTTGCTCATAATATAACAAGGGAATCTCGTTATCGTTCTAATCGTATGTCTTATGATTACATTTCACCCTACTGAGAATCTTATATTGAATGAAATAAGTTTTTCTCATGTCAAATAAAAACTTATATTCTTGCTAACAAATACTCAACTCTATAAGCTCTCCCATGTTCTCATCATTTGATTTTTTTTTTTTTTTTTGTGGTGGCCGGGGTTTGAACCTGAACCTTACATATATTATGCATTGTCTTCATCAACTGAGCTAAGCTCACGAGCACTTCTCACCATTTTGACTAATTCCCAAATCAAGATCTTCATAAATATCTACATTTTCTTGATGTTCTTTTACGCACACCATTTGATTTGAGTCTGTATATATTTTCCAAAACCATGTTACTGAATTGCTGAAAGAGTTATCATATAAGAAAAGAAAAAAAAACCTTCAAATATATTTCTTGAAAAAAAAATACTTAAAAAATATTATTTAAAAATGGCGTATTGCCAATTCATTGATGAATATTGATATGGTAAAAAAAAAAAAAAAATCTTTTGACGAATTTACATGGTAAAGTTTCTATTTATGTATTGTTAAATTTGAAAGGTTTGCATCTTGAACTTTTTTATTTTTTTTGGTCAAGGCATCTTGAATTTTTTTATCAGAGCAGGTTTAGGTATTGTAAAGCGTATATCGTCCTATCATGTTTTCATCCCTAGTTGTAGTACTACAAAATGAGTATTATTATTTTTTTTGTTAGAAAGAATGCTTCTGAGACCTATGTTTAGACAATAAATTATTTAGAAATTGCTTATGTTAACTCAATGGTGAATTTTTTTTTTAAACTAGTGATGCAATGCACCACCAAAATATTATATAAAATAGAAAAGGAAACAAAAAAGGATTGGAGGACTATACCAAAGCCAACCCATTAGAAATTGACAAACTTAAAGACCTAACTTGTTTCTAATCAAATCATGCCTAATTGCATCAGGAACATTGTCCCACCACATAAAACCATTGATATTTAGACCAATTTCTGCAAGTAGGTCAGCACATGTGTTTCCCTCCTTATAAATATGACTAACCATGAAATTCATTTGTCTGGTTTTGAACAAGCAGTTAGCCCATCTATTTCCAATGCACCAAGGGACCAAGAAAGAGGAGGAAAAAGCCAGCATTACTATTTTGGAATCTGTTTCTAACCAAAGATTTCTCCAATTTTTATCAAAAGCAGTTTCAATGGCAATCATTGCAGCAATAAATTCGGCCATAATAGCTGAACCTTGCCCTAAGTTTGTTGCAAAACAACCCAAGCAGTCAGCCATATCATTTCTGAAAATACCTCCACAAGATGATTGCATTTGATTGGAGATGGAAGAGCCGTTAGTATTGCATTTAATCCAGCTGAAGGGTGGGGGAGACCAAAGAACCTCCTTGATCAAAGGAGCATTAGGAGGGTGAACTTTGATATTAAAATGCTTCAAAATGGAAAAATCTTGAATAGGGCAGTGACCGGAAACCCTAGAGAGATTACCAGACAATGCTACATTTGAGATGATAAGATTAATAGCAGTTCTCCAAGGAATGAGCTTGTCATTGAATCTAGCCTGATTTCGAACAAACCAAATTGTACAAAAGATGTTGATGAGGCTAGCTTTGATGACAATCTTACACTGAGCTGACCAGTTTCTATCAACCAGCCTCCACACTTCTTCATAAGAGTTGAAATGCATGTTGATGTTGATAACTGAAGAGAACCAATTCCAAATCCTTTTTGCATAAGAACAATCAAAGAAGAGGTGTGAAGAAGTTTCTAAGTGAGTTGAACAACAATTGCACATGGAGGGAAGGTGGCAGCCTCTAAGAGAAAGGTTGTCATCAGTGGGGAGTTTTTTGTGCATCAACCTCCAGGCAGTTAGAGATTTGGAGGGTGGAACATCAAGAGACCAAATAATCTTTGCCCAATGAATGTTTTGGCCTGGAGGAGCTTTATGTTGATAAGCTTCTTTGAATGTTAGATCACCTGTGCTAGATTTCAGCCATATCAACTTATCCGGTTTCTTTTGAAGGGGTATAACAACTTGTTGCACAATGGCAGCAAGATTTGGAAATGCAAGAGAAACAGATGGTGGAATTCTCCATTGATGATTATGAAGAAAATCACAAACCTTAGCTGATAAAATACTGGATGCGGATGGGGAAATATTTAAGAGCTCAATTAAAGGAGTATCGCACCAGTGGTCAGTCCAGAAATTAATTAATTCCCATCGCCTAAGAGCCATTTAGTGTTTTCAATAAGGTGTTGATACTCATTTTTTATGCTACTCCACACTGAAGAGAAAATATGATATTGAATGACCTTATTATTCTTTATAATTCGACTGTAAAGGATTTTTGCCCAAGAATCATGATAGGTTAGCATGCCCCAACACAACTTTAGGTTTGCTGCTTGGTTGATAGCTGACATTGACCTGATGCCAAGCCCTCCTTCTGAGGTAGGTTTACAAACTTTTTTCCAAGATACTGTAATTAGTTTCCTTTTGGAAATATCCCCGCTCCATATAAAGTTTCTAATACATTTCTCAATGTCCTTGATTAAGCTAACAGGCCAGTCATAAATAGTAATTGTGTGAATAAGCATCCCTTGAATGTCTGACTTGACAATCTGGACTCTACCAGCAATTGAGAGTAATGAAGCTTTCCATGAAGCTAATTTACTTTTAATTCTATCAGCAATTGGAAGAAAATATTGAGTCTTAGGTTTACCTTTGAAGATGGGGGCTCCAAGATAATTGAAAGGAAGGGAACCTTGTTGAAAACCAAGAAGCCGGATGTAAGAGTTTAATCTAGCTTGTGAGATAGAGTCTGAATAAATGGTGGATTTATGAGCATTGATTGTTTGTCCTGAACACAAAGCATAGTCAGTGAAAAGTTTTTGAAGATGCTTAATACATGATAGAAGGGATCTTGCAATTGTTAGAAGCTTTAATCAAATCAATCTTGTCCTCATGAACAAGCTTAGCTATCCCTCTACTCAGAACATCTTCTGCAATACAAAAAAGGAGAGGAGATAGGGGGTCTCCTTGTCTGACCCCCCTTTTACATTGAAAGTAACCTTTTTGAGCTCCATTTATTGAAATAGACAAAGAAGCTGACTGAAGAATACTTTTGATCCAATGACAAAACTTATCATTAAAACCAAACTGATGCAGTACTTTTAGAAGAAAACACCAATCCAAAGTATCAAAAGCCTTTGATATGTCTATCTTCATTGCCAAGTTTCCACCAAAAGATTTCTTGTGCAACAAATTAGCAGCTTCTAATGTTAACAATATGCAATCCTGGATTTTCCTGCCTTTAATAAACCCTCTTTGTTCTTATGATACAATGAAAGGCATTATGGCTTCAAGTCTATCAGCAAGAATCTTAGTAACAATCTTGAATTTAAAATTTGCAAGCGCAATTGGTCTAAAATTATCAACAGTTTCTGTATTATCAACTTTGGGGATTAAAACAATAGTGTTTGCATTGTAATTGGGCATTATCCAACCATTGGTGTAAAACTGAATGGCTGCATTGAAAACATCCAAGTGAATTATGCTCCAGTAAGTTTGAAAAAAATAAGCACCAAATCCATCTGGTCCAGGGGCACTCTCCTTGTTCAATGCAAACACTGCATTCTTAACTTCTTCCATTGAAGGAATGGTTGTCAGCATGTTGTTGGTTTCATCAGTGATCATCCTTGGAATAACATCTTCTACCAGAGAGTTTACCTACAAAAAAGAGTTAGAAGAAAGAAGATTTTTGTAGTGGTTTGTGATGTGCTCTGCAATTTCATTAGGCTCATGTAAAGTAACATTTCCTGTTCTGATTGAGGTAATGAGTTTGTTTGTGTTCTTTATCTTTGCAAGTCTATGGAAATAACTAGTGTTTCTATCTCCATCAGTATGCCACTGTACCCTTGCTTTCTCTTTCCAAAAAACTTCTTGCATGTTGAGAGCTTCATCATACTTGATTTGAGCATGTTTTTGGAGATTTATGAGTGAATCATTTGCACCATTAGTATCAATAAGCATCTGAATGTCATTAAGTTGAGCTTCTGCTTCTGTAACTTTAACATGAATGTCCCCAAAAACATTTTTATTCTAATCTTTCAAAGCCAATTTCAACCTTTTCAGTTTCTGAGATAGAATAAACATAGGGCAGCCAACAATTGGAACATTCCATGAATCAGTTATGAGGTTTTTGCAATCTTCATTCAATGTCCACATTTTCATGAATTTGAATTGGGATATGAATTTATGTGAGGTGTTATGGAATTCAAAAAGAAGTGGGAAATGGTCTGATCTAGTTTTAGGGAGGGTAGAGACTGAGAGGTTAGAACACATATCAATCCAGGCTTGGTTGCATATCACTCTATCTAGTCTTTTTTCTGTGAAGGCAGTACCTCCTCTACCATTGACCCATGTATAGAAGGCACCCCTGGTGGGGAGATGAATTAGGTCATTTGTGTTTGTCCATTGAGCAAAATCATTTATGGGAATTCTGGCTGGTGAATGGGAACCTCTATATTCATGGGATCCTAAGACAGTGTTAAAATCACCTATAAAGGCCCAAGGTATGGTTTGAGAGTTGAGTAAATTGGTTAAGCTGTTCCACATGTGTCTTCTGTTAATATAGCAAGTGGATGCATATATAACGGAAACACCAAAGGTAAAATTGTTTTGGGAAATGGTAAAAGAAATATATTGGTCATTTTCAGTAGTTAAAATAGGGTTATAGTGGTTTATACAGAAGCACCATAAATTAGGTAACAAGTTTCCTCTTTTTGACATAGCAAAAAAATTTGCAACCTAATCTATGAAGCCATCTAGCAGAGAATTTTTGTAAAGGTATCCAAGGCTCGGCAATAAAGATAAAATCAGGTCTATTACTGTTCACTAACCTTTTGAGTGCCAAATTTGATGGTGATTTGGCCAAACCTCTAATATTCCAATAGAGGCACTTCATTGCAAAGGGTTAGAAGAACCACTGTTAGATCTGGTTTTATATGGATTCTTTCCTGCAACAACCTTTTTTTGTTTCTTCGTTCTTCTAGTAACCTTTTGAAAGCCTTGATTAGGGTCACGGTCACCATGATCAGGCTCCAAATCATGTAATAAACTGGTCTCAGCTTCTGTCTCGTCCATCATATTAGCCCAAGACTCATTTAGAAACTTCATGTCTTTTTCTATTCTAACAGGCTTAGCCCAATCAGAGCTGCTGTCATCAACCACTACACCATCTGCAATATCAGAATTAATGTTTGCTGCCCTATTTTCAGTACCATGCAGTGGTGTATCATCAACAAATTTTGATTCATCTTCACTAGATTCATTGTTAAGTTGTTCAAATCTGTTGCTCACAACGGGAGGATCATCTTCCTCATCAGAAGCACACTTTTGTGAAGTATAGTCGTCATTTCCCACAACTTGAAGAATAGGGGACTTGCGAAGTTCCTCAAAAATTTGCACCTCAATGTTATCCGCTGCAATATTCTTCTCATTTTCAACAATCTCAACAAGCTTAGATGCTGAAGCTTCAACATTTATAACTAGGAGTTCTTTCCCTTTGTCTTTCCTTCCATCATGAACAAGAGAATATTGTTTTGTCGGTGCCTTTCCTTGTCTCCTGTTAAAGTTTTCTTTATCATTCTTCTTAATATCAACAGGGTGTAACTTCTTGCAAATATCAATATCATGTCCAATCATTTTACAGTGAACACAATAAGCAGGGATATTTTCATATTCTAGATCAACAAAAAAAGCATATCCCTTCCTCTCCACAAGAACCTTATATCTCAAAGGTTGTGATATGTCAATATCTACTAAAACCCTAGCGTATTGACCAAAGGTTCGCTCAAAAATTGGCTTGTTCGTGGCAGAATCAGTACATATGGGCGTACCAACACTATTAGCTATAGCAAAAATGATCTTTTGGCGCCAATATTCTTGTGCGAGACCATAGATTTTAAGCCAAACCTGCGCAGTGGAGAGCTTCTGCACACTAGGGCTAAAATCCCTTGTCCAGGTGAACAACTTCAAAACCCCAGGATTCAGATTCCATGATGAGGCTGATCTGACCCTTTTTAAATCTTCAATGGATGAGAAAGCAAGTTCATAGTACCCTTTTCCTATTGATGTAATACCCCATCTATTCAAGCCTTTCCAAACCAGCAACAGCTTCTCACGTAGAGCCACCGCCGTTAAAGGGGTTGTACCTTTAGGCCAAATAACCCTACCATGAAGATTGAACCTACACGTAGACAATCCCACCTCATATTCTTCTTCTGGTATCTGAATCGCAAGTTCCTCACCTTTTAATACCGGTTTAGGCAACTGGCTTTGTGGTGTATCACAAATATTTGTTAGAGCTTGAGCAAAAGACTTTGTGTTGTTTAGAGCTTTGTTGGTGGTTTCTATTGTGTGTTTCGGTTGAGGAATGTTTTCTTGAAGACATGGCCATGTTATTATGGTTTCAGGTTCGGTGGATTTTGAGAATTTAGGGTTACTGTTCATGTTGTTGGTGGAACCTCTGTTAACAGCTTGATTGTGTGATTTGTCTGGTTGGGGTGGATCATCAAGGAGACATTTCCATGGTACGATGAAGGGTGGGGTGGTGTTTGGTGGTTTTCTGGGTCGGTGCTGGTGGCTGGTGGTGATTTGGTGATGGGTTTGCATGTTTCCTAAGGGTGAAGGAAGCTAGTGTGTGAACAGTGAAAGAATCACCTCACAATCGCCTTGAAATCGCTAGAGCACATCTTTTCCCAAAATTCAATGTTGTTCATGATATCAATTTAGATGAACATAAAATTCGAACTCAATTGTGAATATTTATATGGTAAAACTATTTTTTGACGAACTTATATGTTAAGACTTTCTATTTATGTATTGGCAAATTTGAAAGCAATATGAATAATAGTCTTTTCTTTAAAAAAAATGAATAATAGTCTTTTAATATTGCCTCCTTTTTATCCCAATTTTATTTTTATTTTTTTATAATTTAAAAGAAATTTTTAAACTAAAAGTTTTTACTAACTTCTTCATTAAAAGTATAATAGAATATGTGAATATTTTATTATATTTCATAACAAAATTCTACTAATAAAATATGTGAATATTTTATATAGTATAATAGATTTAAGTAATTAGTTTTTTATCAATTGTTGAAAGACTTAATGATGATGAGAGCTAGGATTTTTCTATTAATATGGAAAGTCATAATAAATTTATTTAACTTATAATTTGTCCATGATGAGTCAACTTGGTGATAAGAAATTGACTTGGTAACCTCGAGGAAAGAAGTTCAAATATCATGTATGACAATTGTAAAATAACTATTAATATCTGTTTTTAATATTATTCTTTTATCAAGTACTCAGTGGCTATAAATTCGCCTTTTAGATGAATAAGTGAAAAATTTGGAGTTTAAACCCTGACCATGACATATATGATGCAATGTTCTTGTTAACCGAGCTATATTTATGAAAAAATAATTTATTCTTCTTCGTTGTTATTTTAAATTTAACAACTAATAAGTTATATTATCGTTCATATGTTGGGTTGAAGTTCTTTTTTTTTTTTAGCAGAACATGGATTAAACTTTTAAATATTTCCGTGTAACATAGAACTCTAATTGAAAATTGAACTTTAACTTTAATAGTACTATGTATGTTTTGAAGATAATCTCTTAATATTTATTGTTAAAAGATAAACAGGGTTTGCCTCCGTTTATTGGTTCCATAAGTTGACTTCTAATATTCTTCTGATGGGATTTAGTCAATCACGATAACCGTAGACTTGCTTGTATTGGGTATGCATGGATGAAATTGAAACCCCAATTATTTCTTATAAGATGATTATATGACTTTTAATGTACAGCCAATAATTAAGTTTCCAGCCAAGCCTCATAAAACATATATAGTCTAGAGTGAAAAATAATTTAGAGAAAATAATATACAAGATATATAACAGAATAAAGAAACAAACTTGTAGTTAGAATTTAAATCTTGAACCTTAACAATAAGTAAATTTTAATTTATTCATTATCAAACCAAACAAACTTACATTACATTGTAGTAAAAACTAATTAACTAGTAGTATTCAACACTCAGTTTTATTTTCCACACTCAAACTTATTACTAATAATATTAACTAGAAATTGACAAGTCTTCATTTTTCTAATTCTTCCTATGAGGAAGAGTAGGGATGCTTTGTTCATTCCTAAAGAAATTGTCAGGATCAACTTTAGTCTTAATTTCCACCAATCTATCAAAATTATCCTTAAAATACTCAACTCCATAAACTCTTCCTTCATTGTAACTATTCTTACCATTGTGATTAATTCCCAAATCAAGATCCTTATAATTAAGAAAAGCCTCTCTTGGATTCTTGGACACAAAAGGAGTCATATATTTGTGAAGTTTTCTAGTCAAACCTATGTAATGATCAGCAACATCTTTACCTGCTTTGTTCCAATTTGCTTGATATTGAACCTTCCATAAATTTCCAGCTCTATGAGGAAAAGGTGTATCTGTTGATGGAATCTCAGCCATTTTTCCACCATATGGATTGAAATATAATATTGCATCTTCCAACTCAATCATCTTCTTCCAAATTCCTTCCAAATCCTTCCTCGAAATCGGTTTCTTTACATAATCCGATTTTCTCTTCAAATAGTTCAATGATTGTGGTTGTCGATCAAGCAAAATCTCGACCGGTGTTGTAATATTGATATTAGTCCAAAACAAAACCGATTGAAGCCAACTTGTTTCAGTGCAATCACTTTCCTTCAAACCCAGTTGAGGAAATTTTTCATTCATTAGTGAAACAAGAGTTTTAGAATCACCAAGGAACAAAGATATAAAAGTAGCCCTAATAGTCTTTGTATCATTTTGTGTACCATTGACAACATCAATAATAAGCCTAATGAATAGGTCATTATCAATAGTTGGTGCTACATGTTGCCAATTATAAACTATGTCACTTGCATTTTGGTCCAAAGTTTTCCTGATTTGAAAAATAGTTACTATCTTCGGAACTTTAACTAACTTGATTTTGTAAGAAAGAACAACACCAAAGCTAGCTCCACCACCACCTTTTATAGCCCAAAAAAGATCTTCTCCCATTGATTTTCTATCAAGCAATCTACCATTAACGTCGATTATTTGTGCATCAATAACATTATCAACCGAAAGACCATATTTTCTCATCATGTTACCATATCCACCACCACTTAAATGTCCTCCAACACCGACGGTAGGACAAACGCCGGCCGGAAAACCATGAACTTTACTTTTTTCATTAATTCTATAGTAAAGTTCACCGAGTTGCGCACCGGTTTGAACCCAAGCTGTTTCATTTTCTACATCAACTTCAATTGATCTTAGATTGAACATATCTAAGATAAAAAATGGAACTTCAGCTACATAGGAGACACCCTCATAGTCATGTCCACCACTTCTAATTTTCATTTGTAAGTTGTGTTTTTTTGCACAAATGATTGAGGCTTGTATGTGGGAAACATGTAATGCTGTTATTATAAGGTAGGGTTTTCTTGTTGTTGATGTGTTGAAACGAAGGTTTCTTACGTAGGCATTTAAGACTGAAGAGAATGATGAATTGTTTGGTGTGAAGATTGATGAAGTTATTGGGTGTGATGGTTGAGAATGGTTCACTAGGCAATGGATAAATGTGTTTTGATGTGAATTTGTAGCTGAAGTTAAGTATGAGAGAAAAAGTAACCCTAAAATGGGAGATAATACTAATGAAAGTTTCATATTTGCTTATTTTTGTGAACAATGATAGTGTTATTGTAGAAATAAAAAGAAGATGATATATTTAATGAGTCTTTGGCTATGATATATGTAGTGGTATTTATAAGGGTCTCTAAGATAATTAAATTGTTATTAAAAAATAAATGAGAATATGGTTTAGGTTACCTCCCCACTTCCACCAATGCATGCATATCTTGGAAAATAATATAGATTACGTAAATCAATCATTCTTTGACTTTGCAAAAATATGAATTGTCAATATTGTTGCAATGAGCATGTGACGATTTGCTAACATAATTATGAACATATATTATCCTTTTCATTCCAGTCAAAAAGAAAAATTATATTATCTTTTTCTAAATTATATGTCATTATAGTTAAAATTGCATTTCGTTTAACTTTTTAGGTCATAAAAGCTACTTTAAAGTTAATGTTAAAAATAAAAGCTTTTTAAATAAAGTTAAAGTCGTTGGCGATTTTTTTTATTTTTTATTTATATTAGAAGATGTTTTTGAACTAAAATTTGTTTAAAATAATATTATTACAACAGGTCTTTTTTGCTAAAAACTACCATAAATGAATAATATATTGAAAATAAATCTACAATAATAAAATGAATAGCAAATATGAGTTTTTTTTTACATATGACAAAAAAAAAGTTCATAAAAATTAAATTAAAAAATTAAAAATATTTAGTAGTTATTTAAGGATAGTTAGTTAATAATTTAACTGTTATTATAGTTTTTTAAAAGGAACTGCATGTAGTTATAATATTATATAGTATACTTTTAATAAAAAATACTCTTGTATAACCAGGGGCGGATCTGTACTCAAAATATTAGTGGGGCAACTTTTTTTTTTGTCAAAAAATTCAATAATATTGTATTTAATAAGAAGTTATATTAAAAATTTGTAGCAACCAAAATTACAAAGAAAAAATAATCTATTTTTTATTTGTTGAAAATGAACTAAAACTATATCATTACTAATTGTTCTAAGAACATCTCTTTCTTTGCTTCAAAAAAAAAACATCTCTTTCTATATAGGTTACAAGAGATGAATCGAATGCTCTAGCATGATACCAAAATGGGGGGGACCTAGGCTGGTGTGGCACTTGCCACACTGTGCCTTGAAGAGGTCCGCCCCTGTGTATAACATTTTTAGACTTTCTTCAACAAGATAAAAAATTATGTATATACTTTTTTTTTTGTAATATAGTATTTCAATTTTTGATAATATGTTAAAAGTTGCAACACTTCGTTAAAAGGATAATACTACTTTTTTTTATAGATAAAACGATAATAGTACATATATACCTACAACATACAACCAAAAAAAATACATTAAGAGCTATAATTATTCAACCAACAGGTTTAACGTAAACATTATTCAACCAAAAAAAAAAACATAAACATTAGATCAAATACATTAATATATATAAGGCATGGTTTATTAGGTAGGTTCATAGATGAAGTACATCAATTTCTATTGATTCATTCATTTATTATAAAAAAAAAAAGGACACTGTGATTCAATCTTTATCTTTATTATATTGATTAGTGTTGATTTTACTCTAATACTACCCTTTTTGGTTTTCTTAATTATCATTACATGCATTTTTTAATCCTGACCTGTCACTGTGATTTGAAATTCAAATTGGTTTTGCTAACGTGTTATGCATTTAACTGATTTCAAATTATCATATCCTCATCAAGAACGTGATTTGAAGTTAACTAATATGGCAAATTTTATGGTACATCTAATATATTTGAGTGTACCGGTACACTCACTCTTTAAATTAATAGTTAAATGATTTGTTTTTTTGAAGAAAAATATTATTTTTTATCATTTATAATTATAATAACTAAATCTTATTCATCAAAAGTGTCAACGAAATTATTTTTATTTTTGTTGAATTTTTATCAATCATAATTGAGAACATTGATTATTTTCTACTAAGTAAAAAAATTACTATGATTCTTATAAATAATGAAATGATGTTTTTTCTTATGAAATGATGTTCTATAAAATATAAATATTGACAAATAGTTATTTATTACATAAAAAATGATCATTAATTTATAAAATTATGAAGTAAGAGTACCGGTACACCTCACTTTATAAGTGTGTCATAAAAGTTCCCGACTCATATTAGCATTATAAGGAACCACAATAAAAAATGTGATATGTAATTGATCTTTTGTGTTTCAAAAATTCTAAAACAAAAAATTAGGTAATCGTTCGTCACCTACAATAACCTCCCCGCCACTTCAATTCACTCGCACTAATTTTCCCCCCTTCAAAATCTTCAATGTAAATTAGGTTTAATTTCTTATACATGATAACTCACTTAATTACCTGATTTGCTCCTTCTCTCAATATACCAACTACCATCACCACTATATTTAGTAATAATGTTGGGCATACTGTTTTTATTCCTAAGGTTATCACTAACTCCTTAAAAAAAATCCCTTTTAAGTTTCAACGTCAATAATTTTCATTGGTTGTTTCATTTTCTATAACTATTAACAAAAGTCAAGGTCAATCACCAAAACATGTTAGAGTATATTAACACCAACACTAAAAGTCAGGTAAAAATGAATTATATTAACACCAACACCGTAATTGTTGTAGCACAAGGTGTGCCACAACAACACGGAAAAACATCACAGTCAAGTTACAAATACAAAAACAATCAGCCAATACCCAGACAGACAATCGGGTTTGACCACCAATTTTGAGTACCAAAATTAAATACAACATTACTAGCTTTCAGTCACCACAATGAATAGGATTTTACTTTATCTAACATATGCGGTAAAGAGCTATAATTATTCCTGAATAACTTGTCGTTTCGATCTTTCCACAAAACCCAAACACATAGGAGCCAAATCAGATGAAAAAACGAACGCCGCGATTTCAAATCACATGCATAGTGAATAAATTGCAAGAAGTGGTCTGAAATAACCTGACTCTCCGCCCCCGCAACACCGAGCCAATCCCTCACCAAAGGCCACAGTGCTCCAAAAAACGGACAAGACAAAAACAGACGATTCAAGTCCTCAACCTGCCCACAACCAGCTATACATAACCGCGACTCCATAGAGATAATCCCACGATTTGCCAAATTTTGCCTAGTAGGTAATCAATCCCTCAACAGACGCCATGCAAAGATAAAGACTTTCAACGGTACCTGTTTATGCCAGATTAACTCCAAATTGTGTTGAATAAGGGGTTGTTCTTGCGATGTCAACAGATCATACACACGACGGACTGTGTACCCACCACTCTGATCCGGCAACCACAGCCACCTGTCAGAAGAAGAATCCTGCAAAACAACTGTGAGTAAAAGATCCCTACACTCCTCTACCAACTCTTCCTCCCAAGCCCACAACCGTCGGCGCCACTGCCACGCCCC
>Ga0228710_1005153_pt1 | contig 20396 bp, 17 predicted proteins | sample MedpolnodulmetaG_FD_177995 | JGI IMG/M metagenome (GOLD analysis project Ga0228710, IMG submission 177995) | Root nodule microbial communities from Medicago polymorpha collected in Santa Monica, California, United States - pink nodules | ecosystem: Host-associated > Plants > Roots > Nodule... | reverse complement strand
AGAGGTAGCCCTTAGCGAGGACGAACAAGGGTGAACTACTATAAACATCGGTCTCTCTCTCTCTCTCTCTCTCTCTCTCTCTCTCTATCTCTATCTCTCTCTCTTTACTTTTTAATATTGCACTTGATTAATTGAATAGTTGATTAGTGAATTGCTAGTTTTGATCTAAGTAGTGTTTTCACATAAGATTGATCTAAATCCATTTGATTTAGGTTAAAACAATTTTACTTGGATCAATTAATTGCAATACCAACTCAATTATTCAATTTCATGTGTATTGTATTTTTTCTTGTTAATTAGGTTTATTGTCATATAAGTTTGGTTTGGAATTGTATATTATTTTGTACCTTGTTCAAGGATTGTTAATAATTGATTATGTTAAAAAGATTTGTATCGTGAATCTCTCAATTCTAAGATAAAATCTTATTCCACATATATTTTCTATTTGTTGTATCATTGATTGTGATTGTTCAAGCAAATTTCAAATAGTCAATTTGTTAAAATCATTTTAAACCAAATCTCCGAAAAGTTTTTCAAAAGCACTATTCACCCTCCCTCTAGCTTGGTAACTTAATAGCCATATAGACCAACAGTGTATATATGCATAAAGGGGAAGAGATCGAATGTACAACAATGAAAGATCACCAAGAGTGACCTAAAACCCCATCAGTAGAAAAAAAAACACAGGAAGAATGATATATAACTAGGACTCTTGTCTATAGGTCCGACTCAGCCTCTCCTTTGATGGAAAGTTACTGATGACCAACCTAGTATTGTTCCATGTTAAGTATTGTGAACGTACCCTGGTGAAGGTGTGTCCTCACATGCTTAACCTGATGGTTGTGTCGAAAGGCCCCAAAGGTGATTAGGTTGCAAGAAGCCAAAGAAAGCTATAGCTCAGTAGATCATAGTGAAGCTCTGTCATAATTGAATATTTGTTTAAACCACACTCTTACTTTTGAGAACTTCTAAGTCTTTTTAACTATTTTTCTTAACGGTCTTAAAATCTTGAATTCATGAGCGACATTGGGATTTAAGACTTCTGTAAAATAATGACATTGGGAGAACTCAGACCATACCAAGATGGAGGATCTCGAACATAGTCCAAGTCCGTCACGGTATCACTCTAAGGACCAACAATGCACAAATCAGGAAATTTGTTGCTTTGTTGGTCTTCACGTTGTTTTTCAGTCATCACTCCAACTTGTGTTTATTGTACTTTAATAGAAAATATCTCTTCCTTAAGGTTTATCACATCTTCAACGGGTCATTCTAAAAAATATCTTTCTCGTGAAAAGGTAACCATTAAGGACCTTAGTGGTTACCTTTTCACAAGCAATATATTTTTTACAATAATTCGTTGAAGGATCGGTAGAATTACAAGTGAAACAAAGGCATGGACGATGTTCCTATGCAATCTCAATATCAAAAGAAAAATTTCCTCTTTCAACCCACAAAGAATCGTGAAGAAATCCAGCAAAATTGATATCTACTGGAACCCGTGCATAATTACCAAATGAGTGGTTTATGGTATTCTCATCAATTATTATAGGGGTACCAATCGCCCGGGCAATCTTATAAAGGATTTTATATTACCAATTTTCCAAAGGAAGATAATGAAAATGCACCCATATATGAGTTTAACCGATTAGTAGACTTAAGTTGGGGAACACCTTAGAAATTGGGGAGGCGTCGTCATGATGCTTTTTTGCGGCTGCCGTGCAAATTCTTCTTTTATGTCAATTCCATTTTAATCAATTCCAATTCTTGTTAGTTTGGATTGCCATATCCATTCATTCCCAATCTTATTTATCCTTATTGGAATCTTGTTATTACTGTCACATATCAATTCCAATAGGTTATAGTTTGATTTTCCACCGCTTCACCTCAATTGTGATTCGGTGCTACCAATTGAATTCTTTTCCCATCGGAATTTTCTCGCAGCTGCCGCCATGTCTTTCAACTGGCAGGCAGAACTTGCTGCACCAGGGGGCCTCTCCTTGACTGCGACGGGTCCACCTCGTCCTCCCAAGCCGGTGACCATGATTTCTTTTGCACAAGTGTTGATAGCCTTGCATACTCTTTCCTCTAATGACAGTTTGCTGCTACCAGCAATTAGAGGGGAGTAAGTCAGTATCAAAATTTCACAAGCCATGTATGAGAAAGGAATGGCAGTCTTTAAGTGTAACCTACGTGGGTGACTAGTTCTGAACAAAGCTGACAAATCTTATGCAACAAAGGACATTCATCTAAAACTTCAAAAGCAATGGAAGACAACTGGAACATGGAGCATGTTGTCGTTAGGGAAGGGATTCTATGAATTTACTTTTGTCTCTAAAACTGATTTATGTATTGTATCGGCAGCGGGAACGGTAAATTTGAAACCAGGTGTCTTACCGTTGTTTCAATGGACCAAGGATTTTTATTTGCACACACAACGAAACACTCATCCTCAGGTGTGGATCCAATTGATGGCACTACCACAAGAATATTGGATGGATAGGACGCTTCGCGAAATAGATAGTGCTTTGGGTACGCCGCTTCTCATTGATAATGCGACGACTAAGCTCATTCATGGCCATTATGCTCGCATTCTTGTGGACATGGACTTCTCATGGAATTTTTTTCATGAAATCACGGTGGAGATGAAGGGTCAAGTAGCCTATGAATGGCTTCCGGACTTCTGTATGTTGGAACAAAATGTGTTTAACATTAAGACCTTAAGTTTTGATGATAACAAGCTATTAAAAAGTCAATTGGATATGCTAATATTTGTTCAAGTGTGCAGGACCATCAAAAATTCATAGGTCTTAAATTCAAGTATTGGTTCTAAAAGAATAAAAGAGAGCAATGGAATTTACAAAATAAGCTTATGTTGAAAGACAAAGTCTGAAGAAAAAGAGAGTTTGAAGACCATCAGAAGCTGATTGCCAAAAGCTGACGTCATCAGAGAGTCTGAAGATCCTAAAAAGCTGAAGTTCATTAGAGTCTGAAGAGCGGAAGCTGCAGTTAGTTAAAGTTTATTATTCTGAAGATATATCATTGCAGAAGGAATAAAAGCCTAGAGCAACAACTATTTCAAAGGAATTAGAAATCTTTGGATGCTTATCCACTAAAGAGCGCAGGACAAGGACATAGTAAAATTGTACAACCACTATCCACTCTCCATGTCTGCAATAGTACAAGATAACAACTACATTTACGTTGGTTATTCTCTGTTCAAGGAATGAATTTGAAATTGTTCCCTCTTAGGACAATAACCAAGTCAAGCAACATATCATTGATGATTATCAAGCTTCAACAACGACTCTTTTGATGTGTTGGCAATCATCAACGTCTCTTTCACACCTCTATATAAAGGAGTGAAGACTTGAAGATTAAATGTGACTCACAACAATTTTACAAGTGTCAAAATTCTACTGAAATTGTTTTCACATCAAAGTTCACTTAGAATTTCTTAACAACTTTCATATCTTAGAAATTGTAGAGTCTTAAGAGTCTGTATCTGATCTGTATTGTGAACACCACTGATTGTATATCAAGTGTTCAACCTCAAACATATTTATGTTTAATTGTGTTTGTTTAGAAGTCTCTTGCTTTTGTGCTTGAGCATAGGAAGTCTCTTGCGTGTATGCTTGAACATAGGAAACCCCTTTCTGTTGTGTTTGAGTAGTTTTAAGTCTCTTGCTTTTGTGCTTCAGTAGTTGTAATCAAATATTGATTTTAGTGAACTATCCTTGGAAGTGCAAGGGGGACAGGGCTACTTCCGGATTTGGAAGGAACTTATATAATTGCTTTGTGTCTTTCTCTTCTCTTTATCTCTTTACTTTATCTGCTGCATAAGACTCTGAACTTTGTTCCAAACTTTGAACTCTATTAGACTTTGAACACTAAAGTCTAAAGGAAAGTCTTCATAAGCCCTCAAAGCATATGAGTCTGAAGATGAGTCCGCTGCTGGAGATTCAGAAAAAGATCCTGTTGTTGTTGAAAAAATGGCTATGCTTTCCAACTGCATGAAACCTGGATAATTCATTGTTGATTGTCTTGATCTGCAGAAAGAAAAATCAAAGGAAAAATCCATGAAACCAACATTCAAATCCAACAAGTTCAGAAGACAGATCAAACAGAGTTTGATGGCCACCTGGGAAGATTTGGATAGTGAATCAGGGCCTGATAAGGATGATGATGAAGATGAAGCAAATGTGGCTATGGGTTTAGTGGCTACAGAAGCTTCAGAAGTTGAACCTGACACAGACTCTGAGGATGAAAATGAGGTATATTCTAAAATTCCAAGAGATGAACTTATAGAATCTCTTAAAGAGCTTCTCACACACTTTGAACACAGAACCAATGAGTTGAAAGATTTAAAAGAAAATATGTTGAGTTATTAAAACAAGAAGAAAAGACTCTATTGGATCTGAAGGAATTTGAAAAGGAACTTCATAGCTTTGACTTCGTTTCTAGAACTTATGAAACCTTTAAGTAAACAAGAGATTACTCTTGAAGATTTCATTATATCAGGTATTGACAGAAGTAAAGTAGTTTCCATGATTTATAGCATATATAAGAACAATGGTAAAGGAATTAGATTTTCCGAAGGGAAACCTAATGAAGTAAATCTTAAATCATGTTGTGAATGCATTAAGGAAGGTTTGAAAACTTATTTTGTTCTTGAAGTTGTTGAGTCTGAGATTGTAATCCAGTCAGAACCGGAAGCTTCTAGTTCTTAGGCTATGACTGTTTCAAAGTCAAAGAACTCTAAGTCTAAGGTTATGACTAACTCTGATTCTAAGACTCCAAAGATTAAGATTCTGAAGAGACTAGAACATAAATCTCAGGTTCAAAAGAACTTAGAGTCTGAAGTCTTAAAGCATAGGTTTCAGAGAAGGAAAACAATTGTTGCTTCATGAGATTCTAGATCAAAAGGTGTTAAACCTAAAGTCTTGAATGAACATAAGCCACTTAACTTCAAGCTTAAGGCACAAAAGAAGAAAAGTAAAACCTTCAGTACTAATCCTAAAGGACCCATAAAGATATGGGTACCTAAGTCTGAAATTCTTGATGGTGCAGATATGCTTAAGAGGAAAGGAAAATCAGAAGTCATGGTACTTGGACAGTGGCTGCTCACGACACATGACAGGAGAAAGGTTTATGTTCCTAACCCTAACAATGAAAGAGGGAGGAACTGTGGGATTTGGAGGAAACCATAATGGCAAGATCATTGGTATGAGAACTATTGGTAACTCTTCCATCTCAATTAATAATGTGTGGTTTGTAGATGAACTTAGACATAACCTACTAACCATAAGTCAATTTTGTGATAGTGGTTATGATGTAATGTTTGATAAGAGCAACTGCATAGTAATCAACAAAAGTGACAAGTCCATAGTGATCAAGGAAAAGAGGAAGAACAATGTGTATAAAATTAACTTTTCAGAACTAGCTGATCAGAAGGTAGTTTGTCTTCTATCAGTGAATGATAAGAAATGGTTGTGACACAGAAGGTTGGGACATGCTAACTGGAGATTAATCTCTAAGCTTAGTAAGTTACAACTTGTCAAAGGCTTACCAGACATTGATTATCATTAAGATGAAATTTGTGGTGCATGCCAGAAGGGAAAAATTGTGAAATCATCTTTCAAATCCAAAGACATTGTTTCTACTTCCAGACCCTTAGAACTACTTCATATTGATTTATTTGGACTAGTTAGCATTGCATCCTTATATGGAAGTAACTATGGATTAGTCATTGTTGATGATTATAGTATATGGACTTGGGTTAAATTCCTTAGAACTAAAGATGATGCTTATGATGTGTTTGAAACTTAGCAGTGATCATGGTGGAGAGTTTGAAAATGAGCCATTTGAAACTTTTTCTGTAAAATATGGAATTGTCCATGAATTCTCTTCTCCTAGAACCCCACAACAAAATGGGGTTGTAGAGAGAATGAATAGATCTTTACAAGAAATGGCTAGAACCATGATTCATGAAAATGATTTGGCTAAACATTTTTGGGCAAAAGCAGTGAATACAACATGTTATGTTCAAAATAGAATCTATATTAGACCTATGTTGAAAAAAATAACATATGAACTCTTTAAAGGAAGAAGACCTGATATCTCTTACTTTCATCAATTTGGATGTACATGTTACATTCTAAATAATAAATTTAATCTAAAGAAATTTGATGTCAAGGCTCAAAAAGGAATCTTTCTAGGTTACTTTGAAAGGTCCAAGACATACAGAGTGTATAATTCAGAAACACAATGTGTTGAAGAATCAATGCACATCAAATTTGATGATAAGGAGCCTGTAAGTGAAATTCCAGAGCTAGTTGAAAGTTTTGTAGATATGCAGGTGTCTGAAGATCCTTTAGAACCTGACCATACTCCAGAGTCTGATGAAAGTCCAGAAGCCGAACTCTTTCCAGACACTCACAATGAAGAATCTTATGATGAAGCTCAAGATGGCTTACAAGAAGCTACACAATACAAGCATACTTACAAGTACAAGTCTTCACACCCAGAAGAACTAATCATTGGAAACAAAGAATGTCCCGGAAGAACAAGATCATATTTCAGACAAGAAGAGTATATGTTGGGATTGTTATCAGTGACAGAACCTGCTACTGTGGATGAAGCACTTTCAGATGATGGATGGATAATAGCTATGCAAGAAGAACTCAACCAATTTCAAAGAAATGATGTGTGGGATCTGGTAGCTAAGCCTGAGCATAAGAACATTATTGGAACAAAATGGGTGTTCAGAAACAAGCTTTATGAACATGGTGAAGTACTCAGAAACAAAGCAAGACTTGTTGCACAAAGATACAATCAACAAAAAGGAATTGATTATACTGAAACATTTGCTCCAGTTGCAAGATTGGAAGCAATCAGGTTACTTCTATCCTATGTAGTTGATCATGGCATTATATTATATCAAATGGATGTTAATAGTGCATTTCTCAATGTTATAAACTCAAGAAATCACTATATGGTCTGAAACATGCTTCTAGAGCTTGATATGATTGACTAAGTAATCTCCTGATTGAAAAATGATTTTAAAAGAGGTCAGGTTGACACAACACTCTTTAGAAGGACACTTGAGAAAGATATCTTAGTTGTGCAAATCTATATTGATGATATAATATTTGATTCTTCTAATGCATCTCTTTGCAAAGAATTCTCTAAGTTAATGCAGGATGAGTTTGAAATGAGCATGATGGGAGAATTGAAGTTCTTTCTTGGAATTCGAATAAACCAATGCAATGATGGAGTGTATGTTCATCAATCAAATTATACCAAGAAACTTCTGAAGAAGTTCAAGGTTGAAGACTGTAAATAGATGAACACACCAATGCATCCAACCTGCACCTTAAGCAAAGAAGATACTGGATAAAAGGTATATCAGAAGCTGTTCAGAGGTATGATAGGTTCTTTGTTATATCTCACTGCATCTAGACCAAATATTTTATTCAGTGTATGCTTGTGTGCAAGATTTAAGTTAGATCCTAGAGAGTCTCATTTAACTATTGTTAAGAGAATCTTTACATATCTGAAAGGAACAACAAATCTTGGACTCCTTTATAGGAAATCCTTAGATTATAAGTTGGTTGGATTCTGTGATGCTGATTATACTGGTGAAAGGATTGAAAGAAAATCAACCAGTGGAAATTGTCAGTTTCTTGATGAGAATCTGATATCCTGGGCTAGCAAAAGACAAGCAACTATTGCTTTGTCAACAATAGAAGCATAATACATCTTAGCTGCAAGTTGTTGTACACAACTACTCTGGATGAAAAATAAGTTAGAGGATTATCAGATTAATGAAAACAATATTCCCATTTATTGTGATAATACTGCTGCTATTTTTTTTGTCAAAGAATCCAATCTTACATTCAAGAGCCAAGCATATTGAGATCAAACATCATTTTATAAGGGACTATGTTAAAAAAGGTATCTTGGATATACAATTCATTGACACTAAACATCAATGGATTGATATATTCACTAAACCTTTAACTATTGAAAGATTTGATTTTTTTAAGAAAAATTTGAACATGCACTTTGTATCTGATTGATGCTTGCCTCTGAAGGAGAATTCAAAATCTGAAGTTGTTTAGAAGCTAAGGTCCATCTGACTCTCTTAACTGAGACTCTGAGGAAATTAAGCTTCTGATGACGTCAACATATGAACTCTAGAGTCTGGACTCTTTTCCTCTAATAGCTATGTTAGTGGAAAAGGTGGGAGTTAGTTTTTGTGACACCTGTCCCACTAATGTAATAGTTAGTCTGAGGCACTCTAACGTGGTTTATTTGTATTGGTTTATAACTAAAAGGGCAATGATGAATTTATGCTTTGAATGTTGTATCTCGCGCCCCCTTTGTCATTAAGGTTTGTGTTTTTTTGTCCCTTGTCAGAATTGCAAACATTTTACTCAAAACACTTAGACAAAACACACATTAATCACTTCACTGCCTACACTTTCTTCTTTCAAGCTATTCTTTGAAAAATTGTTCATATTTTCAAAAATGTAACCTTAGAACCCTAAAAAATCTTCAATGGCGGAATCAAGTTCTCATCAAGCTTCAGTAATCCAAATTGATACTGATTCTAGCTATTTCGTAAAACCTAGAACCATGGTACTAGATAAAGAAGACCTGATAGTTCAAGTTGAAAGTCCAGCGGATTTTATAGAGTTGAAGAGACAAGGTGTGAATATAGGAAGTTATCTGTTGTATCAAGAACTTGAGGGTTACTTTTGAGTATTGAATGGTCCAAGTTATGAAGAACTAGTCAATGATTTCTGGATAAGAGCAGAAGTCTACGACAAAGAAGTTGCTAAAATGGAGGAACATGAGAAGATAGCTGAAGATGAGAGTCTAAAAAGGAAGACTTGGGCTGAGATGGGTCTACAGGAATTTACAAGAATTGAGATTAGGTCAGATTTTGTAGGAATCCATATCACCATAACTGAAGAGATTGTTGCAAAGGCTGCAAGATGTTCAAATGAAGGAAAATTTTAGTGGAATCTGAACAAGAAAACCAGTTCCTGGGTGAAGATAGTAAATGATGTTGTGCAAGGGGATAAACCCTCATCTAAGTTTTGTGATATGCTGGATGAGTACAGGGTACTTCAGAAGCTAGTGTTTGAATGCTTCTTACGAAGGGGTGGTGGCTCTGACACAATATCATTAGACGACAATGTTTTCCTATACTTTCTGATTAACCATGAAAAAGTTACTCTACCCAGGTACATCTTCAATCATATGTGATGGGCTATCAAGAAAAGTCAAGAAGTCAAGAAGAGGAGATAAGTTCCATATGGAAGAATCTTGTCAGAGATTTTCTATCAGAGTAGACTGCTTAAACTTATCAGAACTACTAGTTCTACGTCCGATGATGATCTTGGAACTTACACAGGCAAGATTATCAATGGAAAGTCACTGCAAAGCATGCACATTGTATCTAAGGAAATTATGTTGAAGACAGACATGAAAGAATCAGATGTTGTGTCTGATCTCATGGAGGATTTTCCTCCTATTTCAAAGGAAGACAATCCAGAAGTACTAGTTGCTTATGTACTTCAGTATTATCAGGATATAGGAGATGCTATAGCTTATAGTCAAATTCTTGATACCTTGAATCCTGCTCCTTTGAGGATTGCAAAGAAGAGGAAATCCAAGAAGGTTGAATTTGAAGAAGAAGCTGAGGTGAAGCCTAAAAAGGCCAAGAAGGATCTGAAGGTTAAAGTGTCTGAAACTACTTTGCCAGACATTCAGGAAGAGATTGCTGATTTTGAACTAGTGAAGGTTCTAAACAAAAGAAGCAGAGGAGGTTCTTCAAAAGTTGTGTATGAACCAAAATAGCAAGTTCAAAAGAAAGCCAAGAAGAACATAAGAAAATTGGTTGTTTCAAAATACACAAAAGATGAAGATGCTAAAGTAGAAGCAACAACTTTGGTTACAAAGATTGTGAAGGAGAGGCAAGTTGCTGAGAAGACTCTTGAGAAGTCTTCAGACCCTTAGACAGACTAAGAGTCTTTTGCTGCTGAGAGTCTGCAGAACCTGAATTCTCAAGACCCCAATGAAGCATTTGTTCTTCAACAAGCCAAAGAGGTAGCAAGGGAACTTGAAAGTTCCGTAGCTCATATTGTCAAGAAGAAAGCTATAGAACCTTCAAAGCAAGTTGTAGACTTCACTAATAACCTGAAAGATGTAGCTGCTGAAAAGGTTGGTGAGATATTGAAGGACAAGATGGAAATAAAGAGGGAGAAAGCTTGTTTAGAAGCGGCTGCTTCAGGAGCTGGAGGTTCTACAAAAGGTAATGTTTCACAAACTACTCTCTCAGAACCCCTTGACCTTGATCCATCATCACCCACTATTGACATAGATGATGTACCTCTTAACAAAATCTATACTTATCTAGAAAATGCTTTACCCCCATCACCATCCACCTAACCTTAACCAAAGTCTGATAACTTCAATGATAAATAGTCTGACTCTTTCTTTGTCAAACCTATCCAACTTATACATCCTAAGGGGGACACTGTAGTTTGTCCTCCTTTCATAGATATATATGCTAGGATAGAAAGTCTATCCAAGCAAAAAGAGAAAGTTATCACTAGGATAATACAGACTCAAGCTTATCAGTCTGCCCTTTTTTCTTAATGCTCAACCAGCAGCTCAGCTGTTGTTGATGAATTGTCACATCATTTAGATGGTAAATTACTTGGTTATCAACTTAACTCAGATATAGCCTCTGAAGTATAACCTGATATTGTTGTTTCAGAAGTCCAACATCAACCTGAAACCCAACCACAAATGGCCCTTGAAACGTGCACTGAAATATTTATTCACCCTGATTTCAAGCCAGACTCTCCCCTTCAATCTTTCATGGAAACCACAGCAACTGAACATACAGCCTCTGATACTAATATCTCAGTATCAGAAGATACAACCTATGTTGTTCAACCTATCAATGCTGCAAAACCTAAGAATACCCTACAGAATGCATTTGATACCTTACTCAACAATTTATCCATTCTTTAACCTGTTCTTGAACCAACTCCACATCAAGCTTCTTTCAGTAACCTAACTGATGACTTAGCGATGCTAACATCTGATTGTGAAGATGAAGGTGTCACAGTCATCTATGCAGACAGAAATCCTAACACACCCTCAACCTCCACATCTCAAACCAACCAAGACCTACCATCAACTTCTTCACCTCAAACCATCAATATCTCACCTCCTCCTACCCTTTTACTTCATTCCAACATTCTAAGAGAGGTCTATGACAACATCTTCAATGATCTGGTAAATCTTTTTGAATCTATAAACAATCCAATCCACACTAAAAGCTATGAGGAGAAATGGATTGCACTCAGAGAAGTGGTGGATATAGTCTTTTGTTATCATCAAAGATTGTCTGTTGAAGCTCAAAATCAGTCTCTTCAAAACTAGTTTAAGAAATTAATCAAAAGCATGAAGTCTGTTGAAGCTAGAAGGAAGAGATTGTTTATCTCAGACTCCCCTTTCTACTTAGATATCTCCTCAATGATGTCAAATTCAGTGAAAGAAGATGTGAACCCTTCCTAGATTTCTAAGATGCTCATCAAATCAGTTAAGCCAACTCCTGACAAAGTAAAGAAGCAAGATTCTAAAGAGAACAAGAAGCTTCAACAAGAATTGTTTGAACATAAGTTGATCACTGTAGCCTTGAAGAGAAAAATGGCTGAAATGGACAACCAACATAGAGCATCTAAAGATGCTTAAGCTAGAAGGTCTGAAGCCTTGGAAGCAACTATGAACAAGCAATCAGAGGATCTTAAGGCTATGATGGCAAACATGATGGATATGATGAAACAGCTTCAGCAGCAAAAGAAACCTTAGATAGCACACCAGTTTTTTTTTGTTATTTATGTTTTATCTACGCTTCTGATATTATGTTTTCTTTATATATGCCTCTGATACTTGTATTTTCTGCACTCTATTATTATGCTCTGATAGTATTTTGGTTGTAGTATTCATGTTATAAGTCTGTTACGTAGAAATACTTTAAGTTTTTCCTTACTTCTCTTTTTGGTTTTATACTTTTTGTTGATGACAAAAGGGGGAGTAGATATAGTACATTTAGGCTCTGAGCCCCACTAAATTTAAAATTAAAATTAGTTTAGGAGAACCTGCTTCTCATCTCTTAGTCTATAATTTCATGTGAAGTTATTTCTGAATGACGTTTTTAAGATTAAAATGAATTTAACTAACATGGATAGAACTCAAGGGGAGCTTACAAACCTCACCTTAAGAACTATCAGACTCAAGGGGAGCTTACAAACCTCAGACTCTAAAGTCAACTTGTTAATTAGATTAACAACAATTGACCTTTAATACTAGTGTTTGTCATCATAAAAAAAAGGGAGATTGTTGGAACAAAATGTGTTTAACGTTACCACCTTAAGTTTTGATGATAACAAGGTATTAAAAATTCAATTGAATATGCTAATATTTGTTCAAGTGTGTAGGACCATAGACAAAAATTTATAAGTCTTAAATTCAAGTATTGGTTCTGAAAGAACAAAAGAGAGCAATGAAATTTACGAAAGAGGCTTATGTTGCAAGACAGAGTCTGAAGATAAAGAGAGTTTGAAGACCATCAGAAGCTGATGTCATTGAAGAGTCTGAAGATCCTCAGACGCTGAAGTTCATCAGAGTCTGAAGACTGGAAGCTGCAGTTATTTAAAGTTTGTTATTCTAAAGATATATCATTGTAGAAGGAATAGAAGCCTGGAGCAACGACTATTTGAGAGGAATTAGAAAGATTCGGATGCTTATCCACTGAAGAGCACATGAAAAGGACATAGTACAATTGTACAACCACTACTCTGCTCCTCCACTATCCATGTTTGCAATAGTACAAGATAACAGTTGCATCTACGCTAGTTATTCTCTAATCAAGGAATGAATTTGAAATTGTTCCCTCCAAGGACAATAACCAAATCAAGCAACATATCATTGGTAATTTTCAAGCTTCAACAACAATTTTTTTATGCGCTGGCAATCATCAACGTCTCTTTCACACCTCTATATAAAGGAGTGAAGACTTAAAGATTAAATGTGACTCACAACAATTTTACAAGTGCCAAAGCTCTGCTGAAATTGTTTTCACATCAAAGTTCACTTAGAATTTCTTAACTACTTTCATATCTTAGAAATTCTAAAGTCTTAAGAGTCTGCATCTGATTTGTATTGTGAACACCACTAATTGTATATCAAATGCTCAACCTCAAACATATTTCTGTGTAATTGTGTTTGTTTAGAAGTATATTTCTTTTGTGCTTGAGCATAGGAAGTCTCTTGCATGTGTGCTTAGCATAGGAAACCTCTTGCTTTTGTGCTTGAGTAGTTTGAAGTATCTTGCTTTTGTGCTTAGGAGTTGTAATTAGATATTGGTTTTAGTGAACTCTTCATGGAAGTGCAAGGGAACAGGACTACTTCCATATTGTGGAAGGAACTAGTATAATTGCTTTGTGTCTTTCTCTTCTCTCTATCTCTTTACTTTATCCGCTGCATAAGACTCTTAACTCTGTTCCAGACTCTGAACACTGGACTTAGTTTTAAAAAGAAGAAAAAGCTAACAAGTTCAACCCCCTTCTTGTATTTTTCTCACCTTCATTATACACATTGTTAGAAGATCGGTCACGACGTTACCACTTGTAGGTGGTTGTATCCTCTGAAGGACAATCATGCAAAAAAAGAAAACACTAGTGAGGAAGGCATTGTGCACCAGGTCGAGAAAACACGAGTTTAGCAACAACAATCAAGTGAGACCGCATTAATTATTCACGGTGCAGTACCTCAGGCTCACAGTGAGGAAGGTAATGCACTAGACATTACAACAGAAATCACACCTATGCTGGTAACACACCGTAACCATGTCACATCTCACAATACATTTAGTTTGCAACTTTTTAATGTCAATGATGAAATAATTTGAACTGATCTTGGGGGGGACCATGAATCCGTTATATCTCCCGTTAAATAAAAAACTTTAGATTTTAGTAGTATTGTAGCCCTTGATGATGCCATGGTGGATCCGGTGCTTCAGACATAAATGGAGTTTATGCAAACTTGGCTGGCAAAGGCTGTTGTGAATGATGCGCCTTTTACGCAGGTAATATCCAAGTCTCAGAAAAAGAAAATGCATAAGGCTGCCTACCAAACCCGTTCACAGGGTCCTCTTCCGCCTTCTAAATGATTTTTTTTTTTGGAATATTTGGAAAATTGGCAATAATGATTCCCGCGTTGCTTTTTGCGATATGAATATATAACTTCGTTGATTTTTATTGTTGAACCGTTGGTGGCACTTGTTCAATTCCTAACTGGTTCTAGTGAAATATTAATGTTGCTATCTTTTGTGTTAATAATATAGAGCCTGCCTCCTTGCAATGCTTGGTTTTGGAGTATTTGTTGCAAGGGTACTAAAATTGCAGACATACTAGCTTCTTTGAGGCATGCGTTAGCAGACACTACTTGGTATAACACTTTGCCTTCTTCTTTGGTGGCGGATTTTGCTAGTGAAAGAAATTGTTTGCCTAACTTTCATTTTCCTTACACATTTCTGATCCTTTATTTGTAGTTTTTTTTCCTGTTACTTTTGAGGGTTTTGGCCTAGTCCCCTCTCTTGCATATATTTTTCATTTTTTTTTAATAATACTACGTATTGAAAAGGCAGTAGAGGACGGGGGTTTCTGTGGGGTGCCAACCTAGTTGGAATGCTTCAGACTCCCCCTGATGCCTAACCTTTTTCTTGGCTTTATCACCAAAAAAAAACCCGATTAGTAGACAACAAATAACAAAAATTATAGAGAAAAAACAAAAACAAACTAGTTTTTTTTTTTTAAGCATACTGGTTTAAAAACAAAAAAACCCTAGTTAAAAAATAGAAAAGTACCAGGACATATATGCAGCTTTGAAATTTGTTATAAAGAGAAGTTGAAAAAATAAGTATATATTTATATGGACATAAAAAATAGCAATGGGATTATTAGAAAATTAGTTTATTTATGAGTGTGAGTGAAGTGACCTGAATTTGTTTTACGTATGAATTTTCTAATATGCAATATATTAAAGTATAAATTATAATTTTATCATATATTTTTACTATAGATTAATATTTTGAAAAAATTGTCTCTTGTTTTGCAAAGTTATATCGTTTTGGTTCTTTCCAAAATGTGTTGCGGCAACATTCGTGAATAATGGGACAACCTAAAACTAAATTATTGGAAAAATAAATTAAAATATAAAATAAAGATAATATACCAAAAGTATAATTTAATCTACTTTAAAACTATACTTGTGAGTGTAACAACATTTTACTTTTAACATATTTAAAGGAGTAAAACTTTTAAAAAATAAAATATAAAACTAATAACTTTAGTTACCAACTAAGAGAGTAACATGGTAAAAAAAACTTACATTTCAATTGACATAATAAAGAATTATCTAATTTTAATGTAGTATATAAAAAGAATTATTAGAAATGTGGGGGGACATCAAGTCCTTGTTGAACTGGAAAAAAATATCGAAATTGTTAGGTTGAATGTTGTGATTGGGGTTTGATCTCCAATCCCTCCACTTATGTGTGTAAATTTCAATGATTATTAGTCAATTCGTCTATCAAAAAAATGTGAAAGGATTGTGTCCTCTATAGGTCACTTTGGATCCTCAGCCACTAGTTACACATCAATTTTTTTAAATCCAATTGTTGAATCATGTTGTATTATCTTAAATCACACATATACATTTTGAATCAATATATATAATCTGATATTCGAATATCCACATTTGTATATATAATGTAATGTTTCTACCAACTTAGTTTAGTTCACGAGGACGAACATGTATGTCAATTAATAGTAAATGTAGTGAAATAAACTATTATATATATATATATATATATATATATATATATATATATATAAATTATTTTTTTTTTTTTTATGTGAGATGAGTAAATAAATTAATTTTCAATGGTAACGTGGATTTCACAACTTTAACATAGTAACGTTTCCTAAAGAAAAAATAAAAAAAATACTAACGTGCATACACCAACTTGTTAAAATAAATAGCGTGTATACCCCAACTACATATCGAATATGACCTTTATGAATAAATAAAAAAATATAATCTCACAAGTTGGCAATTCAAAAACTAGGAGTAGGTAGTTTCAATTCTATCAAAGACAATTATAAATTTATAATAGGAATGATTTATTTTTGAAACAGACTGGAGAATGAAATATAAAAAGGAATTCAGATGAATTAAAAAGTCAAACGTACTTGGTCTTCAAAAATACATTTGATTTTTTCTTTCAAGTGGTGAGTATTTGATCGGGAGTTCAATCCTAAGTATGTGCATATGGAGAAATGCATTTCATGAGTAACTAATCTTTCTTTATGTTAGGAATTAGGTTTAGGCAGCTGGTATTTTAATGTATTACGTTGCATACAATCTAGGCTTAAGTGCGCTTTTAATATATATATTAACTCGTAAAAACTTGCGATTTTGAATGCCCAACAAAAAAGACCAATTTTAGTCACCCTAACATTACAAAATGTCGCAACACTGCAGAGAAGACATGTATCTAAAAATATGAGACCAAAATTGCTATGTGTTTAAAGATAAGAGGTTAAAAGTGAATTTTATGTAAAGATAGAGGGTCAAAATTGTTTTTTACTTTTTGCGTTTCGTAAAGTATGGGGGACAATTTTTTTTGTTGTGGCATGGTGGTGGGGCTAAATCGCAAGTTTCTAAAAGTTTGAGGGTTGAAAGTGCACTTACGGCTACAAATTATAAACCTCTGTTAAATTGACATTACTACAAATTTAGAGTCAAGATGGAGACTTGTTGAGTTTTAACTCAAAATTTTGTGTTTGTGTTTCTGGAAAAATTGTGGCATGATTTGAAGAATCATAACACAGTTTTTAGATTAGATTGCAGTATAGTACTGCGTAAGAACTTAATGGTGGCGCGATTTGGGAAAATCGTGACACTTTTTTGCCTCGATCTAAACACTATATAAGCACTCTTGCAGAGAGAGCTTGTGAATCTCATGGAAATCATATGAGGGGTCTTTTAGGGAACTTAGAAGCTAAAAGTTTAGGGTATTCTGATGAGATTCATGGTGTAACAGCCCGATTTTCGCTATACTTATTTTATTATTTATTATGTATGTTTATATATGTCTGTATGTGATTATTGCCTCTGTGTGTATTTTGGTGGTGGAAGGGTATTTTAGTCATTTTGGGCTCGAGGGTATTTTGGTCATTTTGTGAGAAAGGGTAAATTAGTAATTTTATTATGAGGATTAGTTTTAGTGTTTTAAGTGGGAATCATATTTTTACTAAGTTACTAGTAGGTTGTGGTAATTAATTAAGAGTTGGTAACTATTCGTTATTTTTAACCGTAAGTGTGTAGAAACTTTGTGAATTAAGACATTCCGAGGGTTGAACCCAATTGTGTAGACCCAATATAAACTTTAGTCATTAGAGGAAGTAGGGTTTTACATTCATTTCACAAACATTTGAGAGAGGTATAGAGAGAAAGAGCGAGAGAAGGAGAAAAAGGGTTTTAGAAGAGAAGAGCTTGGAGAGCAAGAAGAGGATAGAGATTCAAGAGCAAAAGTGAAGCTAAGGATGGATTTATGCTCAATTGAGGTAAGGGGGATAGTGTTCATTCATAATCTTTAAGTTATAATCTCTTTTCTACTTAGATTCATAAGTGCTTAATTATGAGAAGTGATTATTGTGAATTTAAGTGGTGAAATTTGTGCTCTTATTTTGATGTTATGTTTGGGTATGTAAATTTGATGATAATTAAGTTGTTGATGTTGAATTTACATGCTCAAGTTGTATAGATATGGGTACTTTGTTGTTTTTGTTTAAATTGGTGAAATATGACATTGTTATTGTTGAATTGTGAATGAACTCATGATTATATGTTATGAATGTCGTTGGGTGTTGTTGATAATGTCAATTCATAGATTGGGTGTTGATAAGTTGTCTTGTTGTGGTTGATTGTGTTGATTTTGAATGAATGTGAAGTTTGAATAAGTTAAGTTGTTTTTTTTTTTACTTTTTCATCTCTGCGCCCGAATTTGAAATGAAAACTGCTACTGATCCATGTATAATTCGCCTTAGGTGTAAACATGAAAGTTGTAGGTATGGATGTTACCTTTTTAATGGCATTGTTTTGACTTCAAAATTATTTTTAGAACTTGAGTTATGGTTAAATTACTACACGTAGGTCATAGCGAATTTTTATGAAATTTAAGCACAACTTTTTCTACGAACCGTGAAACTTTATCAAAATTAATTGCTTCCTATACCCGCAAAGAAAACCAAATGCGGAAACAACATAACAAAACGCGAAAACCAAACTGTCGTTCATCAACACCACCGGAAACAAACTTCCATCACCGCCGTTCTTCTTCATCACCACCGGAATCTTCAATCTCATCATCAACACCGTTGTTCATCATCATAACCGTCATTCACCATCATCATCACCACCGTCATTCATCATCAGCATCATCATCATCCTTTGCGCAATCATCTTCATCATCATCACTGTCATTCATCATCATCATCACCATTCAAACTCAACAAATAGCAAAATGATGAAAACAAAACAGGTTTGAACTTATCTTGTGCTTTGAAAACAAAACAAGTAATTACAATTAGTTTTGAAAGTGTTTGCATCTGTATAACCCTAAATTGACAGTTTAATTTTGAATTGGGGAAATGGTTTCTGTGAGTTTTGTTTAAAAACTATGCCAAAATCATTTTGCTGCCAAAACTATTAAGTACATCTAATGGTTTTGGAGTACAACTCACAGAAACCATTTCCACAGCAAAATGGTTTTGGCATAATTTTGGTTGCAACAATGAATCAATGTTTTAAGATTGTAAGAGGGATACACAAGATTGTTGTATGGCAAGTGTGAGTTAGAAGTCGCACATCGATTAACAAAAATATACATATATGACTCAAACTACATTCCCCATTTTCCTCCTGCAAATGAGGTTTGATAGTGTGACACATGCTCTTGCTAATTGGCTCGTACTGATAACAAATTAACAATGAGTCACCCAACTTAACCCATGTATGCTTAATTTCTCTTTTCAATCCCAATAACTTTGCTATAAAACTCGACTCTATTCAATCATTTTCCTTATTGCACCACTTCTGCTCCCCACATTATAATGCTCTATGGTGCTGACACCCCTATTATATAGCACATGTACTATACTATATAGATAGATGCTACAAGCCCACGAAGCCACAATGAAAAAGATATATACATTATAAAACAAACGACTGAAAATAGAATAATTTTTTTGAACATGAGAGTCTTCCTTTTGCTTCACAAAATACGTGGTGTGGTGTGATGCTAGATTTCCTCATCTTTATGGATTGACATATCTTGATTAAAGGTGTGTTACGTACCATTCCTAACTAATTATGTGTATTTGGTTTTGTACACTAATAATTGGTTTTGAGTGAAGTAATCACGTAAAATTGATTCCATTTAAAGATGAATTGAAGGTAAAGAAATTCATGTTTAAATACATTAATATAAAAGTGAGTTTCACAATAAATTTGAATGTAAATCAATTCAATAAATAAAAGTTACAAATTCCATTTTCATGTTAGAACCATTCTACACTTCCAAAATCAATTTTGAACCCTCTAATAGAACCAAACATGCATTATGAGTTGTTAAAATGGATTTTCTCAGGTGAGAATCTCTTCAATTTTCTCTTGAGAAAAGATACACGTATTAAACATATCCTTTCATTATTATTTTGATAGTTAGTTAGATTTCACTGGACTAGTCATTCATTGGAAGATCCAGTCGCACATGAATTGTGAAGGTGAGAAAAACCACAAGAAGGGGGGGTTGAATTGTGTTTTCAAAAACTTTTCTTTCTTACGTTCTGAAAAACTGTTCCTAGATTCAGAGTCTGAAGTAGTTCAGAGTCTGACTTGAGTTCAGAGTCTTAGTGCAGCGGATAATAGTAAGAGAACAGAGAAAGAAAGAACACAAGCAATTATACAGGTTCCTTCCACAAACCGGAAGTAGTCCTGTCCCCCTTGCACTTCCAAGGAGAGTTCCACTAAAATGTAATGTCAGATTACAAGTTGCTCAATCACACAAGAAAGAGACTTCTCAATGCTCAAGGACAACTCCAAGAGGCTTCTATGTTCAATCACACAAGAAAGAGACTTCTCAATGCTCAAGGACAACTCCAAGAGACTTCTATGCTCAATCACACAAGAAAGAGACTTTTATGCTCAAGGACAACTCCAAGAGACTTCCTTTGCTCAATCAC
>Ga0228710_1005152_pt1 | contig 20397 bp, 9 predicted proteins | sample MedpolnodulmetaG_FD_177995 | JGI IMG/M metagenome (GOLD analysis project Ga0228710, IMG submission 177995) | Root nodule microbial communities from Medicago polymorpha collected in Santa Monica, California, United States - pink nodules | ecosystem: Host-associated > Plants > Roots > Nodule... | reverse complement strand
TGTTAATTTAATAAAAATCTGAAAGGGAGAGAATATGAATAAATAAATAAAGGGAAATAAAAAAGAGAGAGAATTGTTACTAGAAGAAAAATCATGTGTAGATGATATACCACAATAACATAGAAACCAAGTAAATCTGACCATTAAGATCATGAAATAAAGTTTTCCTTCTACTTACGGTATTAAAGACCGCCTACACTGTAACATAATGCAGGTATCTGACGTGTCATCACTTGAAATCTGATTGACCCATTCAAACGACTGCACCGAAGAAGTCAATTACCTGACTTCTTCGTAGAAGCTCCCTTATTTTTTTTTAAAAATGAACTCCAATGAATTGAGAAATATATAGGAGGAAATGTTATGAAACAACTTCATTGCTGGTTTAATATTATTTAATTCGTTTGTTGCTCTTTGATTTCGTAAACCCTAAACCCTTTTAAAAATGCATATTAGTGTTGATTTTGAAAATTCATATTCATATGCAAATAAGAATTAATGAACGTCACATGTCCAACCATTGAATGAAAAATTGTTATTAATATTTGATTATGCATTGATTAAATTCCATTTTCATTTGTTGATAGTAATTCATCATGCCTGCGCATAAAAGTATGATTACTTTGTATTTTTTTATTAATAAAAAAAAACAACACTAATATGTGCAAATGCACCACAAAGCAGGAATTGGTATGGTATGAATTTATAATGTACCCCACAACACATGCATGAGTGACGACGGACCTAGGAATTTTGACAGGTGAGGATAAGATTATTATACACTCTATAAATGTTTATATTGAAATAGCTTAACCAAAAGTATTATTACCTATGTCTATAACTATAATATCCTTTTGAGTTTTTTGTCTTTTTGTATAAGACCCTTTTCAAATTTCAAAGTACATTATTATTATTATTTTTATCAAATCACCCTATATCAATTTTTTCTTAACTATTTTTTTTATATATTTTAAACACACTATCAAAAACATATTTCGTAGTGACCCATATCTTTCACTTAGTTGTACATTTAATTATTCATTAATAAAATAATTTTTTGTGGAGACAACGCTCGACTTTTAATAGAAAAATGATAAAACTACTCAAAAACTAAGACTAATTTAAAAAGTTATTTGGGAAAGCTGCCCCAATTTAGTGTATGTGCATCCATCCCCTGCATGCATCCTCAATCTTTTATAACCATGGCGATACATTGAAAAGACCTCATACAATAAGGGAATATATGATTCTTCAAGGCTCAAATTAGAGGAGGTCAAGCAAAAAAGTGCACATCAACACTTCTAACACATTAAAATTAACTTAACAACATAATTGCCAAAAAGATAATACAAAGCATGAGTTATTGAGAAAAAGAGACAAATGACGAATATGAAAGGAGCATGAACGCACCAATTTAAATAATCCTTAAAAAATGAATGAAAAATAAAAGGAACACGCCTGCTTCTTGGATCCAACTACAAAATCTTTGCTTTTAATTAAGAAGTATGAGAATGATGACCATTCCGGTTTTCAGAGTGATTGGAAAGAAAAAAAACTCAAATAAAATCAAATGTATAGTAAATGCACATATAGAAAATAGGGGTTAAGAGAGCACTATGTATATAGTAGACATAGGAGGGTTTCCATAAAAGGTTCTGATAGATAGAGAAGGTCGTTCGCGCTAGTCGATCGGGGTTGAGATGGTTCCAGCAGAGAATTTGGAAGAGGAAGAACGGAAATATGAGAATGTGGAGAGAAGAGTAACATGAGTTGTGATCGATTATAATTTATTTATGCCAACAGACTTTCTTCGTTAATTACATATATTTCATTTTGAAACTGTAATCAATGCTTATTTGAAATGACAACATATGCTAATTTTTTGGATCTGCATTGTATGCATGTTGAAATACGAATTTGAAACGCAAAACAAAATGAATAATTGTAATAATAGCATTTAATATCCAATTAAGGACAATAGAGAATTTCAAATTAGTGACATTTGTTTAGGGGTCAAATTAGCGACATTGAACACTCTGATACCTATGATTCTAACATTAAATTGTGCGAATAGAAATTTAAAGGGATGAGCAGTAATGATAATTAGGCCATAAAAATGTCAATAAATATTAAATTGTACTATAGAACAGAGAACGATCGATTTTTTTATATTGTAGATACGACTAATATTTTTAAAAAATGTCAATAAATTTGTACAATAGCAATTAGGGAGTTTTTGTCAAAAAAACAATTAGGGAGTGTAATGGCAAGGGTGTGATTGTTTCAAGTTTACTAAATTTATTCTTAGGAATAACATTCCTTGGAATATAAAGATGGGAATTTTATTCCAAGGTATTTGGGAAAAATATGTTTGGTTAACTTTATAATATTTCTTGGAACCATAAAAATAGGGATTATAATAGGTAACTATATAAGAATTTATTCACATCTCCATGGGAACTTTATTCCCACCCTTTTTCTTGGGAAATTTTTTCTATTCCCAGGAACATTTTATACCTGGGAATAAAATTTAGTAAACTTATAACAAAAATAGGCATGTATTTCTATCATTGTATTCTTGGGAATCAACAAATATAACTTGAAACAAACACACCCCAAATATTAGTATCATAAAGTTGGTAAAAAATTACTTCATTATTGCAAATTAAATTTGAATCTATTTTTTTATGCCAACTGAGTTTAAATCTAAAAAACAAAAATTATGTTTGTATTTAACTGTTATGCATTTGATACCATTTATTCTAATTTGTGAGTGAAATAATTAATTTTTTTTTAGCTAATGATACTCTTGTTAAAAAAGAAAATTAGCCATTGATACCATTCATTCTACTTAGTGAGTGAGATAGTTAATTTTTCATTGCCACACATACGTTATATTTTTAATCAACAAAATGTTTTATAGATCTCAAGTGTACTATATATCTAAGTAATAAGGCATCCTTCTAATGCACATAAAGAAAAGTTACAATTTTAGTTATAGAGACCAAAACTAAAGATCCAAAGAGCAGATGATAAAAAAAAGGAAAGAAAATGGCAAAAGCCACATAGCAGCACAACCAAAAGATATTGAGTACCCAGGATGGTTAAACGGAGAACTTGCATTACTTCTCCTGTATAATTCTTGTGCAATGAATGATAATGTTACAGTCACTTAATATGATAGAAAGCCGAAATCACTAAAAGTTTTTACAAATTTTACCCACCAAAACCTTAAAAAAAACCCAAAACAATCTATCTATCAATTTTCTTCCCTACAATTGCTAGTGTCACAATTTTTTTATAAATTGGAGACTAAGTAGAGCAGAATGTGTTGTGCTTTCAGAAAACAAAATAAAATAGGCTAGAGAAGTATGGGTTTAGGTTTGTATGATGATATCAAAAGAATTATGGGTAGAAAATTTTGTGTATAAAACTCGAATGAATTGATGAATATATAGGATGGTGTGTTTTGAAAACCATTCGTTTATTGCTCTTTGATTTTGTAAACCATTCGTTTCCTTTTACTTTGCAGGTGCTTTAATGAAATTTAAAAAAATATAATCGTATGAATAAATGCGATATTAAAAGTTGCCATATATAAATCATTGACTTAGAGTAAGATTAGAAAATAACCTTCTTAACACCAGATCCTTAAATTGAAAAAACATTAAATTATAGGCCTAAATCATGCCACATGTACTATTTTATAGAGAAGTTTTGAATTGTTTATATTGTAGATTTTACTCAGATTTAAATTGCAACGACAAAAGCCTTATCTGAGTAAGTAAAAGTACCGTAGGTGTTACCAAACATATGACGTGTAGAAGTGAAGGAAACACATTATGTTGGTTGGTCGTAGGGGTTGGAATGAGCCGGGTTAAGGTGAGATTTGCTTAAATATGTAGTTGAAAAAATTAAGGCCTAAGCTTTGATCTTTAGTTGTCAAAGACTTTATTTTAAGTATGACTTGATATTTTTAAAAGTTTGACCTGACCTATTAGTCTGTCTAAAAAACTTAGTTTGTGTTACAAATTTCAAATAGAGTCTATTCATCCATTTTTCTTTCTTATCAATTTGAGTAACGTACTTTATGTAGAAATAAACCTTAATTAGATACACATTAGACTAATAAAACACAATCGTAAAATTTATAGATGGATAGAAACTCTAAAATAACCATGTCTGGTAACAAGAAGAATTTCAAACTTAATCTTATAATCATACTTAACCTTAAGCATATTAGTACCAAGCCTCAAAAGTTCACACAAATTAAATAACAATATGGGTAAAGTTTTCAAACAGTCAGAAACTAACAAAAAACTAAATTGACACTTAAGCAGAAAAAAATGCAGAAAATCCTTCAATTTGATAAAAAAATCACCAACTTAATATGAGAATTTGAATGAACTGCTATTCTTTTTTGTATTACTATATCCCTTATTATAAAAGCTAAACTTGCCATGTTGATAGTTAGCCCTAATCACATAAGATTTTTCCTCCTTAGCCAGCATTAAATGCCCCCTCAAATCCTAACTACTTACTAAATCCTGAAACATTTAACTTGACCTTCCATATACCTTTTTGATATAAATATGGTTTTCAAACTAACCAATCGACATCCTTTACTTACACACATAACCATAAATCAAACTCCATTTATCGGGTAAAGATCCTCTCCATTTATAATTTTTTTCCATTTGTTGTAATTTGAAGAGAGATAGACACAACAAAAAATAAGTGGTGAGTCCTATCACTAAGTATATCCCACCATCATCAATTTTTATTTTTTTTCATCTTTTATTAGATCATAGATAGATTTCATTAGAATGTTTCAACAATAATGGATTTAATATTAAGAAGGTTCCAACCTTTATGCAGTCTAATATTATGCCAATCAATACAATCTCAACACCCACATGCTGCTTTCTTTTTTGTTTATATATTATTCAGATTTTTTTTTTTTTTGCAGGGTAGACATTCTCATTTCAGGCATTTTGATGATTGTTGTTGTGATCTAACGTAAGATGAATCCTCTGTTTTACCATAAGATAATTTCTATATTCATTTGAAATTTTCTTTTTTGTATTTATAAATAGTGTTGTGGATCAAGTTTTCAATTGTTATATTGTGTATGAGCTGCTCAGTATTATTTTGTTCTTTTCTGATAAGCTGCAATTGTGTACTTCAACTCCTTGATTTAATTTATTTAATAACCTGTGAAATTTAAATTTTAGGTGCCACAGCCGAAAAGAGCAACTGTTTGCCTCTCTGTTCATTTTGATTGGGTTCATGAAAAAAAAGAAGGAAAGATGTTGAATTATATGGAGCATTGAGAGAAGCAACCATAAACCAAGACTATTGAAAAGCATTATAATTTGGAGTTTAGAATGACTTCCAGATACCACGGTTGCTTCGTTGCGTAGGTTTCCATTTCTAATCAAACAGATGCTTGTAACCTTCGTTCATGAGCAAATACTACATATCATGTTCATAAAGGTTACCTTTTCCCGCAACAAAATTACAATTCATTTCATCTATAAAAAATACATATCCGCACACCGCACACTTCCAAACCCATTTCTCTCATTTCCCTTTGCACAATGTTATAGTGTAAAATGCCATTTGTTTCACATGAAAAAGTTTCAAGAAAATTACAAACTTCTCAAGTCATTTGTTCGAAGTAAGGTAGATGACTTCGGTTAATTTCCTAGAAAAATATAATGTTGAATTATGAGTCATTGACTTATTAAAAATTGTCGTCCTAATTAATAATGTTTAGAATTGAAAAAAAATTATATCCTCTTGAGGTACATATGTTTTTCATGCGATATTATTTACCCGTTCCAAATAGCTACCATAAAATGTCATAAATGAATACATAGAAGAGGAATGCTAGCAACACACATTCTAACACACACTTTCCAACACACTCTCTTTGATTGGTTAAAATTCACACGGGTTCCACCAAATCATGTGGGTCCCCTATAAATTTGGTGGGTCCCATGTGAATTTTAACCAATCAAAGAGAGTGTGTTGAAAAGTGTGTGTTAGAATGTGTGTTGCTAGCATTTCTCATGCATAGAAATTATAAATAAAAAAAACTTTACATCTTCTCAATTGAAAACAGCGTATCTATCGATCTTCTTATATTCTTATCTCTTATTATAAAAGATAAATTTGCCAAGCTGGCAGTAAACTCTAATCACTTCAATTTTTTCCTCTTAAGTTAACCTTAATTGCACTCTTTTTGGTGGTGGCTGGGTTCGAACCCCAAATCTTGCATGTTTTATGCAATTGTCCCTATCAACTAAGCTAAGCTCACAAGGACACCTTAATTGCACTCTAATCTCTCAACTTACCACTCATCCCTTAAGCATTTATAATGACACGGGTCAAATATCACTTATTGCATTCTATTACGGTCGCACGGGTCAAAAGTCTAGTAAATAATAAATGTGGAGAAATGTAACATACTCATATGCGGGCTGAACTTATAGGCCTGATACGCTTTTTTGTGAGCCTAAGCCTAGCCCATTAAAATTAATAGGCTTTTTTAAAAAACTCATGCTTAACCTATTTATTAAACGAGTTAGGCCGGGTTTTAGTAGGCCGGGTCATAGGCCCCTAACAAACAGCCTCGTCTATTTCCACTTCTAGTTGGTCGTAAGAGTAGTAAATTAAGTAGACCTAGACCTGCTCGAAGGACCATCTGAAGTAAGATAGTACTTGAAAGTACGTTTAAGAAATACCAAGAGAATAAAAAAAACTAACTTTCAAAATAACCTTTGAAATTGAAGGAAGTAATTGGATGTGTTAAGAAACGGCCATCTAATGGGACTGGAAGAGGCGATATGGTGAAATGAATATAAAGTAATCAGTGAAACCACAAGATTAAAAATGTTAATCGAAGAAATCAAACAAATCGTAGTAAAAGTTCTAGAATTGAAGCGAAATCAGGTAATGGTAGTAAAAAAACAAATATAGAAATCATTATTTTCTAACTTGTCTTGTTATTGGATTTAAGAATGTAGAACATAATCACATGATGAATAAGTGAAAGTTTTATTTAACGACCCCGCAATTCAACCATTTACAATTGCGGGGTTCCCATAAGATGTGTTATAGCCTTAAATTCATACTTAAATTTGATTATATTATAAACTAAGCCATTCACTACTGCCTCGCTTCAATGAAATTAGGATCGTCAATTCTATCACTCCATCTAAGATACCATATAAAAAAGGGCATATATGAATTAAATCAGACTTTAGATTATAAACTGAATAAAAAAATTAATTAATATATAGAATCCAACAAATAAGAAGGGGTTAAGAGAGTATAAGACTTTATATTATAAACCGACAACATATAAAAAAATATACCCTAGAGAGAAGAAGAGGAGGATGGAGATCCTCTGCCTTGAAGCTCTTGATGCTTGTTTGACCCTTGTCTTGTACCGCTAGCTTTTTGAATGAATAAAGAGTGTGCGAGAGTCTCTATTTATAGTGCATGATTACTTCGGGGTTAAAAGAGTGAAAATAGGGGTTTTCCACAAAAACAACTTGGAAAACAAGCAACCAACAACATATGCCCGTGTCCATGCGTGGGAAGCATGGTTTGATGTGCAGCGGTGCATGAGACAACAAGGAATGTTGTACCATGCGCAGGGCGCATGGCTCATGCGCTTGTGCAATTTCTGCTGGCTTTAACCCTTTTTTCAAGCATTCTTCCATCTTGCAGTGTCTTGGAACTTCAAATGAATTTTTTCTTCACTTTGTATTATCTTCAAATCTCTTCTAATAACCATTAAACTTCAATCTTCATATCCTCGATCCTTCACGTGATGTCCTGTTTTGTCGATTTACATTATTTGTCACTAAAAAGACTCAAAACACCGCCTCCGCCCAATTACGGTTGACGTTAACAACTTATGTTTTAAATGCTTGGTGATTTGGCTTCTCCCATTATTCGGTAACAATTTTGCACATTTACTTTATTTATATCTTGCATTTACTTATTTTATTCAAAACAAAGTGAAATGTAGTAAAATAAAAATAAAATTTAAATAGAAATTTAACTTCATTAAATAAAACATTATAGAAAATGCTATACATTATTGAGTTATTAGTTGGTTAATGCTACTTTCACCAGCAACTCCAAGTACATTGCTATTCGAGCCGTTTGCTCTGACAATACCTGATAAGAGGCAGTAGTATTTTCAATCATTGGATTAAAAACAATGGTCATTTGTTTGGTTATCGTATTTATCGTTTCATGATAACTAACATTAATTTGATGTATAAGGGCTTGCAAAGTGGTGTAATTAATTGAAGGATTCAAATATTTGGTACATACTCGTGAACATAACCATCATGACTAGTACTAATATGATATACTCAGATCCCTGCATCGCTATTCTGAAAAGATCTTTTGAGATTTCGTCCAAATGGGGTATGAACATATCCTGCTATTAGGGATGTGCAAAAGGATTTTCCAAACTGAACCATACTAGTTTTTGTAAATATTGGTTTGAACTTTTTGGATTGGTTAACTGGATTTTCAGTTATGGTTCATGTGAACTAGTTTTTATGCACACCCCTACCCGCTGGTAATTCATGTAGATATATTGTAGCATTTGTCATACAGAGTGGCAGACTTTCCAATAAACCAGTCCCAATTTGACTTATAACATGATTCGAAGATAATTCCCTTTGAGGAATTGGACCAACAACTCTTGTTCATCTTCATTCAGATTGTGGTTATTCTTACGATTCCTTATTTTGTAAGGAGTCATACTATATTTTTTTGTTAAGCATTTCATAAACTAGAACCTTGACACAACTATCTCAAACTAATGTTCTAGTGATTCAATACCAAATGAATTTGACGAACAATCTAGGATACAAGTTAAATCCATAAAAGGGGTTCTTAATTGACCGATTTATGTGTAACAAGCATACAATTGTGGATTGGAGAAACATGCGGTTTTTTGAACATTGTAAAAGGGAAAAAGAGAAAGAAAACCAAAGGTACAAGTATGCGAATAGAACAAAATATATTAAGATATATGTGAGTTTCATAATCGTTCTTTCAACGTGTTAGTAAGAGTATTATAGAATTGTTTCTAGTAGGCATAATTTTGTTGAACAGAAATGAACTTCTGTGTATGGAGTTTAAGTTTACATCATAGTTTGGATGTCAATGTATCACATTAATGTAATAGTGCTTCTAATTTGGCTTAAAAAAAAATTTAAAATTTCCTATTATCCTTTGGTGGGGGAAGGGACAAGAGAGTGAGCGGACAAGCTTTTTCCATATGCACTCCATATTATCCTTTAATTCTTTATATATTGGATTCGCACAAAATATCTTTACATCATTTTATTTTTGAACAAAATGAGAGGATTCTTTTCTCTGATATTTCTTGTAGCACTGGTGGCAGCATTCGTCACACCACACCATAGCAAGGGTGTTGTAGCTATGGATTCCATGGAGAACAACAACAGTACTCAAGATCACAGATGCATAGGACTTCACTGCCTAGTCGTCGAAGACGGAGAAATTACCGATCTGTTCATGGATCATAGCAGAATGCTTGCTGGCTCTGGCTCTGGTAAATTCCAAATAACTCCAGGAACGATGAATCCAGAGAAACAAAACCCTTATTGTAAACCAAATAGTTTGCAAGGTGGGGGCGATTGTCTTAGAAGTCCTCAATTAATGACAAAAGGAAGACCCTGTGAACCCAAGAACAGAGCCCCCTATCCTCCCTGCTAGTGAACGAGTTATTATTTGTTTTTACTTTTTCTACTTGTTTTGAATGGTTTCCATATTTCAATTCCTTCCAATGTATTTCCATGTTTATGATGGGTTGTTATGATGAATGAATAAATCTGTTGTATGGTAAAAATTTATGTATGTAGTGTGGCGCATATTTTACTTGTTATTTTGCTTGATAGTTGAGTTTTGCTGCTCAAATTTTATTGCTTGAACAATTTTTTTCCTCTCCAAATCTTTAATTATCAGATTTTGGTCCTACATTTATTAAACAGTGAATGTTTAACGAACTTATTATCTTCGTCCTCAAACAATTATCTTGTTGAAACTCCCTCACATCACATATATTTAGAAAAGGCTTAATATTTTAAACAATATTCAAAGTGAAATGCTTAATCTTGCGAACGATACTATTCCAAATGGATCGTGAATGATGTGTATCACATGAACGGGACCTACATGTCTACTTCCCACCCACCCCATGTTTTCCATTCAATAAGAGATGCAATGCTCAATAATATATTATTTGGTGAGAAAATGTTTTGCTTTACATACACAACCACTCATTTTCGATCAATAAAGAAAATAAACATGAAGGTGTCACAAATGACAAATTATTTTTTGGCAACAAATGACAATTTTAACACTCACAAAACTGCGGTTACTTTTTTAACAAAAAATGGTCAAATGATTTAGAAATTTAGATAGTCTTCTCAATTTTTTGAGATTTCTCAAATCTTATCACAAAAAAAACCATGAATGTGCCCCTTTTATGTGTCTTGTACTGAGGTGATAAAATAAGTTATAAATGACAATTTCAACACTAACAAAATTTGTGGTTGCACATTTGATAAAAAGTAATAAATCGATTTTGAAATTTGATTAGTTATTAAGTTCTCTCAAATTTTTATGATTTCATGAGAGAAATCAAATGAAAGTGTCCATTTTATGTATCTTTTATTGTTATGAGTAGATAAAAAAGTCACAAATCATCTTAACACTCATAAAACTGTGGTTACTCCTTTAATAAAAAGTGGTTAAACTATTTAGACATTTTGTTAGTTATCTAGTTGTGTCAAAAAATTTAGATTTCTCAAACCGTATAAGAGAAGTACCAAGAGTGTGTCCCTGTTAAGTATCTTATACATATGTATTTTTTTATAATCAAACTATTTGTGTAAAGTATTTATCGCATGAGCAATTATTTGATGGACATAGAGATTTGAATATTCAATTTGATCACAAACATGGAAAGGAAAAAGTTGAAAAAAATAACAATCCATCGATTTTTATTAGGATTAAATATGTTTTTGGTCTCTATAAAATTGGAAACTTCTAAGTTTAGTCTTTACTTAATTTTAATAGGTTTTTTAGCCCCTACAAAAAAGAAATTACTTCTAATTTTAGTCCCTGTTGCAACAAAGTTTGTTTAATTATCCTTAAACTCTTAAATTTTTGAACGATTTTTTTAGACAAGTTTAGAATACTATGAAAGGTTCATTTACTAAAATTTAGAATTTTTTAACATGAAACGAATTAAATATGAATTTTTTAAAACAGCAAAAGTTAAAGATAAAATTAACAAAATCCGAACGTATAAATCTAATTTTGCGACAATTTTTTACAGAGAGACTTTTAGTAATGTTCTTAACACGTCTGCAAAAAATTGTTCAAAAACTCAAGAGTTTAAGTATTAATTAAACAATTTTGAATTGAGGAGGGACTAATACTGAGCACATAAATTCTTTTTAGGGACAAAAAAGAACTATTAAAATTAAGTAAGGACTAAACTTAAAAGGTCCCAATTTTATAGAGACCAAAAACATATTTAACCCTTCTTATTATAAGAAGAAAGAGAAGTGTTATTCGAACAATCACTTTTGTTTACAACTTGTGTGGACAACCTAAATATACAAATAAATATGAGTGTTGACACAAAAACAAAAGCAATAAATAGAAAATGTAAAAATATAATGTGAGTATGATAGAGGTGTCACAAAATAGTTGTTCATATAGCATTTCTCAAGAAGAAGAAGAAAAATAAAACAAAAACATCAATGCAATCATTAATTACTGCAACTTTTTAATTATTTTTTACAAGGAGAATGCTAACCATTGTCATTGGAGCATTGATTAAAGTACTAAAATAAGTAAGTTTGCATTGAAAAGTGATGTTATTACTTCTAAGAAAAAAGTAAAAACTTATATTTTCAAGACAGAGTTTCTATTGATGAAATCCTTAACCATTACTATTAGCGATGTAATGACTTATCTTCATGAGAATTAACCATTTGTTTTTTTTTTAAATGACCATTTGTTTTTGTCATCTATAAAGTTGGAACTTACACTTTGAAAGTCAAAACATTATTTTCCCGTCCAATACATGTTCCGCCTCAATAAATGCAACTTTATTGAATGGCAAACTTCAACCAAAATTCTTTAGCTATGGCCAACCTCCTAAAGAACATTGTTCCTAGTAAAATCACCCTATTGTCTAGTATCTTGTTTCTCCTACTTCTTTTGTTCCCTCAAGTGGTTAACTGCTCATTTAATAATTTAGCCGTGAATTGTGGCCATTCCATAGATACTATCTTTGAAAACCGAACCTGGGTTGGGGACATTGATGACACCAAATTGTTCTATATCATTGAACCACATACTGAATTCTCATCTGTCAAAACCAAAGCTATTCCTAACTTTGATTTGGTTAAACGAATCCCTTTTTCCTCCGCACGACTTTCTTTTTCCAATTTCACAGTCTCATTTCCTAGTAGCGTTATTGGCCTTGACGGAGTCGGCAATACTTGTTTTCTTCGCCTCCATTTTTACCCGACATCAAAATGATACTTTTGCTGAAAAACTTGCTGATGTCATTAAATGGGCTGGTACTCGTATGGTTCCTGTTCATAAGGATTATGCTGTGACTATGTACTCTCAAAATGGAAGCTCTCAAATTGAAAGAGTTAATCTTTCAATCAAGCTTCAACGACTACCAGCAGGCTACACAATATACAGTGATGTCATATTGAATGGAATCGAGATTTTCAAAATAATTGATAAAAATAATCTCGCAGGGCAAATATCAAAATTCATTGAACTATCTCCCCCGCATCAAGAATTTTCAACCCAATCGTCAAAAAATTTAAGATCACCACAACTTTTGTTGTTGTTATTGCAATTTCCGGCCTTGTGCTTGCAATTGTTGCGGGTATCACTATTTTTTGGCTAAGGAGAAGGTTTCACAATGTCATGGCAGATAATTCGTTGAAAACAAAGAACATAGAGTTATCATCTCTGCCACCCCATTTGTGTCGCTACTTTACAATTGCAGAGATCAAAGCGGCCACAAACAACTTTGATGATGATGTCATCATCGGAGTTGGAGGGTTTGGCAACGTGTACAAAGGTTGTGTCGATCGATCCACACTTGTTGCGCCTTAAATCAGGCTCTCAACAAGGTGCCAACGAGTTCATAAACGAGATCGAGTTGCTCTCCCAAGTTCGCCACATTCACTTGGTATCCCTTGTGGGATATTGCAATGACGGCACAGAGATGATTCTAGTTTATGAGTTCATGCAGCACGGTATTCTTTGTGAGTATCTTTATGGTTCTAATAACCAACCCCTATCGTGGAAGCAGATGCTTGAGATTCTTTTGGGTGCAGCGAGAGGGCTGAATTATCTTCATACTGAGGTGAAACAGAAGATAATACACCGTGACGTGAAGAGCACCAACATATTGTTGGATGACAAATGGGTGGCTAAGGTTTCCGACTTTGGGTTATCCAAGGTGGGACCGACAGGGATATCAACTACCCATGTCAGCACCATGGTGAAGGGGAGCCTCGGATATTTGGATCCCGGATATTATATGCTCCAAAGGCTAACTCTAAAATCTGATGTGTACTCGTTCGGTGTGGTGTTGCTTGAGGTGTTGTGTGCTAGACCACCTTTGGTTCGTGATTTGGATAAGAATACGGCTAGTCTAGTTTGTTGGTTTAAAAAATGTTACGATGAAGGTGTGGCAATTGAACAAATAGTCAATCCATTCATAAGGGATTCTATCACAGATGAGTGCTCGAAATATTATTGCAAGTTGGCGTTAAGTTGTTTACATGATGATGGGACTCAACGGCCCTCAATGAGTCAAGTGGTTAGGGGTTTGGAGTTTGCATTGCAATTGGTAGTGAGTGAAGAAGATAGCCAATTTGGTATGACCCAAAAAGATAGGACATATATGAGTGATGAATGGAGTGACTTGCATTTCACGAGATCACACACCTACAAGGAGAGCACAGTATCAGCGAGGCTAGCTACTCGAGAACAGCCTTCCTCTGGGATTGGGAATCAAAGAACACGGTCGTATTCATGTCAAAACTTCAAAATTTATATTTAGCAGTTACAAGGAACACCCTTTTATATATGTAAGTATAATGTAAACATATAAAATGTAAAACTAAATAATTTTTGCACAGCATAAAATATGTTGTTTGATCATATCTTGGAATTTTTTAGTGCCAACTATGTTTTATTTTTTAGTGACTAAATAATATAAAACCTTAGCATATTTACTTGTAATTTCATTAATCATCAAACCTTAGCATTTTTTACAAGTAACACTAACAACATAAAGAAAAATGTTAAAAGGAATGCTTGTTATGAGAGTAGGGCATGAAACACTGATACACGGACACGAACACCAGACGCAAGACTAATACTTATTTGTCGACACTGATAATAATTTGCAAAAATAGAAATAATTGAATGTAACCAACCACAAGTGTCTCTCTTATGTCAAAAACGAACATGTCTTTGACACCTAACAAGTCTTCAATTGAAAGTGTTGGTGCTACATATAGGTTGAAGATACAAGCTAGTTTTCCTAATTCAAACTCCAAAAAAGAAGGTGAAGAAGGAAACCTGTAACTTGCACACAATACTCTTTCGTGTTAGTGAAACCTTAGCGTGAACAAAGCTTCACAAACAATTTAGGTAATGACTGATGCATTTGCCAATCAGTATGACCGATGCTTATCTTAGGTAATTCACATGTAGTCTTGTAAGTTCGAACCTCATTATCATTGTATCATCGAATCATCAAACAATCCATTTCCACAAATGCCAATAGAAATAAATAAAAACAAATCCCTTTGGTAGGACTTAGGTTGAATAACAAATCCCTTAACAATGATTTGTCCAGATCAAAAACTTCTGAACCTGTGGCATGAGATCATTTGATCCTGTCTGCAATAAATGATCAGTATTCAGTAGTTGTTTACAATAATTCTTTGTTTATATGACTTATTCTCCAAAGGAGAGGTGTTGTGAATTGTGATATTAATATTATAGTTTTACTAGAAACTATACTAAATTCATTATAACTAGCTATATCAATCTTAATACCGGTGGGAGATGGAAAACCTGTTGTAAATTCATCATAGCTTATTCACCATTACAAAGGATATGCATGCCCCACCAAAATCATATTCAGCATTCAAAGCAAGTGAAAACACCAAATAACCCGAAGAGTGTAGTGACTCTAAAGTATGTGATCCTAAATGCTTCCCAAAGAGATCTTCTGACCATTTCAAAGTATGTGACTCCTCTAACCAACAAAAAAAACAAGAATAATCTCTAGTGAATTGAATCTATAAAAAAAATAGAATGATTTTTGTAAACAAAATTAATAATTTATACTTAGTATTTTTCTGTAATCAAGTCAATGGTCTTCATCAAGTCTTCGTCTTCCCGTGATATCCCACTATGGCATGTTATTATATAGGTGACTCTTAGCAGGCATAGCATTTTGTGTGAATATTTATTTAAGGCTTTAATATGTGTTTCGTCCTTATAATTAGGCGTCATTTAAAAATTCGTCCATATAATCGCTAATCTTGGCAATTTACCCTTGCATTGCTTAATCATTTAAAATTTCGTCCTTTAACCAACTTAATCACTGCCAAGTCATCTGTTTACTGACGTGGCACTGTTAAATTGGTTTTCACTTGACAGCTCATCCATCTGGGCGTGGGAATGGATAAAAATACCCCTGGACTCATCAGACAAATGCGAAAAGACCAAATACCCCCTAGCTTTATCTTCTTCTTCACAGATCCTTTTCTTCTCTTCTTTGTTTCACTTCTTCTTCTTCACCATTCCACTAAAAATAGAAAAGGGACTTTTTTAATAAATTTGGAATGTTTTTATTTGTTTTTATACTAATTTCTCAATTTTAAAATCACTTAAATTGAAAGGAGAAGAATTGAAATTAGGGTTCATGTTGTTTTCAGTTCACCCTTTATTCTTAACTCATAAACCAAAACGGGAATTGATGCGAAGGTAGCTTTGGGGACATTCTTGCAACGGTGGAATTGAATCCATAGCCACACTGAGATCTATTGCAACAATTTGACAAAGTTACATGGTGAACAACAACAACACCCACAAATTCAATCGAAGCTTGATCCATTCCAAACTCAACCCCACCGCAAGTCATTTCAATGAATCGAAGCTTGTTGCCACCGCAGTTCCTACATCAGACTATCTTTGTTCGATGTTCTTCGTATATTCCAGAGGCATGGTGCAGAAGTATTTCAAATGATTGGTTTGAAAAGAAAATTTCTGAAGGCATGGATGGACCATAACAAGGAGCGAAATAGTATTAGTATGTCTAAGGTTTATTTATTTTTCCAGTGGTTAACTTAATTACTATTTCCATTGCTTCAGTTTTCTACTTTTAGTCATGTTTGATGCAATACATCAGTTGGTTAATAATATGATACAAAACTGTTGTTGTTGCTGGGTTCATAATTGAGATTGATGGTGTTGGTGGTGATGGTGATGGAATACATCAGTTGGTGGTAGTGGAAGGAAGAAGAAGGAAAGGGTATAATGGAGGAAGAAGGAAGGAAGAAGAAGAGGATGAGAAGATGTCGTGAAAAGAAGATGGAAGAAAGAATTGGAATCCCAAGGGTAATATTGTCATTTCACGCATCTCAAGTTTCATAAAGGGGAAGATTGGAATTTCATGTGTGCAATGATTAAGTGGGATGAGGGACGAAATTTTAAATGATTAGACTTTGCAAGGGTAATTTGTAAGGATTAACGATTATAGGGACCAATTTTTAAATGACCCCTAATTGCAGGGATGAAACACATATTAAAGCCTTAAATAAATATTCACACAAAATGCTACGCCTGTTAAGAGTCACCTATATAATAACATGCCATAGTGGGATACCACGGGAAGACGAAGACTTGATGAAGACCATTGACTTGGTGGTAGTTAAGGGTATTAAGATGATTTTGGGGTGTCCGGGAGAAATTTTGGAAGCCTGAAGAGCAATTTTCATAAACAATTGACTATATCTTTTCTCATCTTAGTGCTTTCAGGCACATCCTACGGGATTACAAATTATATAATTCAAAAAATGTAAAATGTTAAAATAAACTCTCCAAAACCATCCTTTTTTTTTTGGATTTTATAACCCAAAATTAGGTGTGTGCGAGAATATTGGAGGAGGAAAAAGAAACAATCTCATTTTCAATGAATTGAACCCATTTTAAGTTTTTATTTTTTTGGTAAAGAATTTAAGAAACATTAATATATCATTATTCATTAAAAAAAATATCATTATTATTAGATGTACTTAATTAATCCATTAAATTTAAGTATTTACATGTAAACTTAGTTTAAGTAGGTCATGTAAACTGAGTTTAAGTGTACATACATAAACTCAGTTTAAGTATGTCATGTAAACTTAGTTTAAGTAGGTTATATAAACTAAGTTTACATAAACCTACTTAAACTGAATTTAAGGTAACCTCAACAATGTAAATTGAAACCGTCGTACAGTGCAGTTGAACAAGGAGAAGAAAATTGAAACTAGCATTATTGAAAGATGTTCACTTACTTATATGCAATCGAGTATGGATGAAAGATGTTTTGATTCACTTGTTTGATCGTTTGTGGGTGAAAGATGATGAAATTTTAGAGTGACAATAAATGAAGTCAAGGTTTTAAGAAAATTTATATAAAAGGTCAATTTTGATATTATTATAAACTTTTAAGAAAATTTGGGTGTAACCAGAAAGATATGGTGTATAAGAAAAAATTTTAATCTCAATAAAAATGGTTATAATTAGCTTAGTTTTTTTTTATATTTTTTTAAAGAAAATTATCTTAGTTATGATCCACTAAATTTTGATTCAACTAATCTGAATCGAGTCATTCAACAAAGAAAATAGTTTTTTTTTTGTGTTACAAAGTAATAAAGCAAAAAGAAACAACAACAAAAAAACAAATTAAACACTACATAGCTAGTTTGTCTCTATAAGGAGAGACTCTCAACCATCTGGAGGACGATCCTAGTGAGTTAAAGAAGCGGAATGGACACCCGTAGCCATAAAATCAGCACATATATTCTGCTCTCTTGGAATGTGAGCTAAATTGATGGTCCCATGGTGCAAGGCATCTGAGATTTCCAGTAACACAGAGGCATACAAATGCAAACTTACATTCGTCACATTGAGAATAAGGTTTATCGCTTCCGAACAACCACTCTCGCAAATGAAGTGTGTATAACCGAGACCATACCAAGTTGCAATCCCAAGTTGAATAGCACAAAGTTCGCCAAGAATGCATCACCACCATTTACGAAATGAGTGAACTCCACTATCCAGTTCCCATCATGGCCACGAAGAACTCCACCAGCGCCTAGACGAAAATAGTATTTATTTAATTTTGACAAAACTGGGCCAAGGTATAACTTAATTTAAAATTTCAAACAAATCTTTTATTTTACCTCTTTTTATCAAACTACACCCTCCATTTCTTTTCTTTTGATGTTTTAGGACTTCAACTTTATTTCAAAATATTTGATGTTTTAGGATTTTTAATATTTTATATCCAATTTTATCCTTGTTGAAAAACACACCATAAAATAATTAAATAAGTTATGACTTTTGACTTATCACAATTGAATTAAAAGATTTAGATGGAGTATACAACTACCAAGGTATAGTAATAAGGTTTACTTCAACGTCATTAGTACGGGATTTTATTTTTTATTTTTTTGAAAAAATACTGCACCAAGGTATAACTTAATTTAAACTTTCAAGCAAAACTTTTATTTTACTTCTTTTTATCAAATTGGTTATTTAATGTTTATAAACGTCAATAGTAATAGGTAATTTTTTTTCCTTTCTAACCCACCGTATTTAAGATCTTTGACCACGTAGTAGAAGTCCTAAGATAAGGGCCGGCCATTGGACGTGCAAACAGCTTTACAGAGTTTGACCTCCAATGTAATGAGTACAACCCACCATTTTTCAAGTTCAAATACCATTAGAGAAATAATAGTGACTAGAAAATTGGTCTTCTCTCTTTCAAAATTACTCATTCTCTTAGTTATGTTCAACGTGAGTTAACTCACACTCGGCTTTTTCAACGTGAGTTAACTCACACTTATCATTTTTCAATGTGAGTTAACTCACGTTGGCATGTGAATGAGCAAAAACAAAAGGGAAAAGAGTAATTTTCTAGTGACTCACAAAGGAAGGTTGTGACGGATGAGTGTGTAAAGGAACCTGTCTTTTTCATTGTTAATGTCAATAGCATCGTCATTTTTCATTCTCATCACTTTGCACTCGCAAAATAACAGAAATTCCAGCAAAATATGTCTAGAAACAATGCAACCCAATCATATACTAATCATACCATATCTACAACCATTTATAAGTAGAACAAAATTTTGTATTTTTTTTATCAGACTTCCAATTTGATTGTGACGGCCCTATCTATGATCCATTGGTTCTGCTATGAGACTAATCTTAAAGTTGTCCACGAGACAATCTAACTTATTAATTTTTCCTTTTACTTGTGTAAAGTCCAAATTGGACCTTACAAAAATAAACCTATTTGATCTGTTCGCAAATAAAAAATATCTATTTGATCTTTAAAGATTTCAAATATTCAAAATAACCTTTGATGGTGAATAAAAAAATCTATACTAAAAAATATTGGGAAAAACAGCCTAAAAATACAACATTTGTGTCGCGCCATTTTTCGGAGATCAAGGCTATTTGATTAGCGTTTGACTCACTATTTTATTTCACGACCGAACATTTAATTTTAAAAAGAAGGGAAAAAAGTTCAAAATACCCCTTTGAAAAGATTTTGGGTTCGGGGGTTAGTTACATAAAGGGAAGGTGTTAGCACCCTTTATGTCCGTAGTCCTCTACAGGAACCTCTTGGTTTTATTTAACGTTTTGTGCTATAAAACTTATCTACAATTTTATTGATTTGGAAGGACTAGGTCCTTTGCCTACGTACCCGTGAGGGATCAAAACCTCGTAGTTCGGGGTAAAAATTGACGTTTGATTTATTTTTGTGTTTTTTATTAGTTTTGAAAAAGGTTTTAAAATTAAAAGCCAAGTGGCAAATGAGTATTTGTTTGTGTTTTTTATATTAAAGAAAAATGACTTAAATAATGATTAAGATTGATTGCAATTTTGATTTACGAAAGAATAAAAATAAAGAGGTCACTTGACTTGGGATCAAGGTTTATTGTGAAAAAATGATTTTGTGATTTTGTTATTTGCACGTTTTTTGGTTTTTTC
>Ga0228710_1005145_pt1 | contig 20418 bp, 10 predicted proteins | sample MedpolnodulmetaG_FD_177995 | JGI IMG/M metagenome (GOLD analysis project Ga0228710, IMG submission 177995) | Root nodule microbial communities from Medicago polymorpha collected in Santa Monica, California, United States - pink nodules | ecosystem: Host-associated > Plants > Roots > Nodule... | reverse complement strand
AAAGAAAGAAAAAAAAAAATAAAAAAAAAAAAAAAAAAAAAAAAAATTAAAAAATGAAAAAAAAAAAAAAAAAAAGGAATGTACAGGTGAAATGTTTGAATGTGACAGAAGTAAACAAATAAGACTTTATTGTTTTATATGTGAAAGGGTAACGGTTAAAGTATACGACTTTCTTCAACAAAGAGAAGTAAACCAAATACGACTTTTTTGTTTGATTCTATGTGTGGTGTGCTAACGAGGTTTTGGTCACAAACATGTAGATATTTGACTTAGTCGCACATACACAATTGAAATAGATTTTTGTGTGTGCCCCTAAATCCTAATTGGTGCGCACAAATGCTTGTAACCAAGTAAAACGGGTTAATACCTAATAAATAGTTATAATAGTCTTTTAATGTACCAAAATTTTAAAATAGTATTTGATTATGTACTTTGTTAGTTAAAATAGTGATTGACTTTAAAATAATCACTCAATAATGACAATTGCTCTTCTAGTATAAGGACTAATATAATAATAAGTAAATACTAATAGGAATTGATATAATATCAGTAGGTATATTGAGAGACTGATATGAAGGTATTAACAAAACATTTTAACGCGAAACTATTTTAACTAACAAAGTACACAATTAGAGACTATTTTAGAATTTCAATACAAATACTATTTTGACTACTCATTACACATTTAATTAGGAAGTAAAGTGACTAATACCCGAAGTTAAACTTACTCATACTAGTAATACCTATTGATATATTAAATTATTAAATAAAGGCTTAATATCAGTTTTGGCTCCCTATGTTTCACGAAGTTGCGATTTTGGCTCCTAACAAAATAAAATACAAAACCCCCCTAAATTATTGCCCCTTTTGCAGTTTTGGCCCCAGACCAATTTTGACCAAGTCAAAGCTGACGTGGACGCCACGTGTGTAATTTTTTTTATTTTTTTAATTATTAAAAAAATTAATTTTTTAAATAAAAAATACACACATGACGTCCACGTGTGCATTGACTTTGTCAAAATTAACCTGGGGCCAAAACTGCAAAAGGGACAATACTTAGGGGTGGTTTTGTATTTTATTTTGTTAGGGGAGACCAAAATCGCAACTTCTTGAAACATATGGGTCAAAACTGCTATTAAGCCTTGAATAAATATAAAAAAAAAAGGCTTAATTAATGATTTAGTCCCTTAAGTTATTTGTTGGTAACATTTTAGTCTCATAAGTTATTAACGTTACAATTTAGTCCCTTTAAGTCATCTTCCGTCAACCAAATAAATCCCCATCGTCAAAACCGTTAAGCCAATGTCTAAGGTGGATACACATTGTCAGTTGTCACGTCACCGTTCACATGTGTCTATTTAACGTTTTGGCAAAAGACCGACGATGATGATTTATTTGGCTAACAGATACTAACTTAAGGGACCAAATTGTAACGTTAATAACTTATGAGATCAAAATGTAATCAACAAATAAATTAAGGGACCAAATCATTAATTAAGAAAAAAATAGGATATGAAGTTAAATTCTAAAAGAAATCTGTACCAAAAAAAAAAATCTAAAAGAAATCCGATTTTATTCTCATGCGCGTAGTCAACTATCACTCTTCTCGTGCAAGGAAAAGTTAATTAGCTGTAAGTTGGTAGATCGATATGAAACAAAACAAAGTCAAACTTTAAAGAACATCAAGGTGGCTATATTAAATACATGCATACAACACTTCATGGAAACAAATAAAACAATTAAAGAAACCATTTTCTGAATTCTGTGATCATCAAAAAATGTCCAACCTTAACCATAATCATATGCATACATTTCCAATTCAAGCTACTTTGTTGGTTTCTTTGTTGCTAGCTCTATGTCAAATCACTTCAGGGCTAACACAATTTGAAGCCTTGTTAAAGTGGAAACAAAGTCTTCCTCAACAACCAATTCTTGATTCATGGATCATTAACAACTCTAGTTCAACACAAACACCATGTTCATGGAGAGGTATTACTTGTGATTCTAAAGGAAGTGTCACAATCATAAATTTGGCATATATTGGACTTGAAGGTACTCTTAATCACTTAAACTTGTCAGTTTTTCCTAACCTTCTTCATCTTGATCTTAAAACAAACAATCTCACCGGTGTTATACCTGAAAACATCGGTGTTCTTTCAAAACTTCAATTTCTTGATCTTTCTACAAATTATCTCAATGGAACTTTGCCTCTTTCTATAGCTAATTTGACTCAAGTTTATGAGCTTGATGTTTCACGAAACGACGTATCTGGTATATTAGACCGTCGTTTGTTTCCTGATAGCACTGATAAGCCCAGTTCTGGGCTTATCGGTATCAGGAATTTACTTTTCCAAGATACCCTTTTGGGCGGTCGATTACCAAACGAAATAGGGAACATAAAAAACTTGACTATACTAGCACTTGATGGAAACAGTTTCTTTGGTCCTATTCCTTCATCTTTAGGAAACTGTAAAAATTTAAGCATTCTGAGATTGAATGAAAACCAATTCTCTGGCTCAATACCACCAAGTATTGGCAAATTGACCAACCTAACTGATGTAAGGTTTTTCACCAATAACCTAAATGGCACTGTGCCACAAGAATTTGGAAACCTTTCATCTTTGGTTGTTTTACATCTTGCTGAGAACAATTTCGTTGGTGAGTTACCACCACAAGTTTGCAAAGGTGGCAAACTTTTGAATTTCAGTGCATCCTTTAACAGTTTCACCGGTCCAATTCCAATAAGTCTTAGAAACTGTCCTTCTTTGTATAGAGTTAGGCTTGAATACAACCAGTTAACCGGTTACGCAGATCAAGATTTTGGAGTTTATCCGAATCTTACTTACATGGATTTCAGCTATAATGCAGTCCAAGGTGGTTTATCTTCTAAATGGGGATCCTGTAAAAACTTGCAATTCCTGAATTTGGCTGGTAATTCAGTGAATGGAAAAATTCCTAGTGAGATTTTTCAATTGGAACAATTACAAGAGCTTGATCTATCATATAACCAATTATCAGGAACTATTCCTCCACAAATTGGAAGTGCTTCAAATTTGTATAAATTAAATTTGGGTGGAAATAGGCTTTCTGGTAAGGTACCAATTGAAATTGGACAGCTTTCGAATTTGCAATATTTAGACCTTTCAATGAACGCATTTCTAGGAGAAATTCCGATTCAGATAGGTGATTGTTCCAATTTGCTGAATTTAAATTTGAGTAACAATCACTTGAATGGCACAATTCCTTTCCAAATTGGAAACCTTGGATCATTACAAGACTTTTTGGATTTGAGTTACAATTCAATTTCAGGGGAAATTCCTTCTAATATTGGTAAGCTTTCAAATTTGATAAGCTTGAATATCTCAAACAACAATTTGTCAGGTAAAATACCTAATGAAATTAGTGGAATGTTGAGTTTGTCAAGTCTTAACCTCTCTTACAATCATTTGGAGGGCAATGTTCCTAAGAGTGGCATTTTCAAATTAAATTCTTCTCATGCACTTGACTTGAGCAACAACCAAGGTCTATGTGGTAGTTTCAAAGGTTTGACACCTTGTAATGTTTCATCAAGTGAACCAAGTGATGGAGGAAGCAACAAAAAAAAGGTTGTGATTCCTATAGTTGCTTCTTTAGGAGGTGCGCTTTTTCTTTCATTGGTAATTGTTGGCGTAATTTTGTTATGCTACAAGAAAAAATCAAGAACTTTACGAAAGTCTTCAATTAAGATGCCAAATCCATTTTCAATTTGGTACTTCAATGGAAGAGTTGTATATAGCGACATAATTGAAGCTACCAACAGTTTTGACAATAAGTATTGCATTGGCGAAGGCGCATTTGGAAATGTTTACAAAGCCGAACTGGAAGGAGGTCAAATATTCGCGGTGAAAAAGCTGAAATGTGATGAAGAAAACTTAGACACAGAGAGTATAAAAACATTTGAAAGTGAGGTTGAAGCTATGACAGAAACAAGGCACAGAAACATTGTGAAGCTTTATGGATTTTGTTGTGAAGGGATGCACACATTTCTTGTTTATGAGTATATGGATCGAGGGAGTTTAGAGGAAATGTTGATTGACGATAAGAGAGCATTGGAACTTGATTGGTCTAAAAGGTTTGAGATTGTTAAAGGCGTTGCGAGTGCTCTCTCTTATATGCATCATGATTGTTCTCCAGCTTTGATTCATAGAGATATATCAAGCAAGAATGTTTTGTTATCTTACAATCTTGAAGCTCATGTCTCAGATTTTGGTACTGCAAGGTTTCTTAAGCCAAATTCACCTATTTGGACTTCATTTGCTGGCACATATGGTTATGCTGCTCCAGGTGATATACTTTTTCCATTGTTTATGTTTAGAACTTTGATTTAGTTAAAATACTTTATCTATTTTGGATATGTACTTGAATGTGTTATGATAGCATTTATCAATAGCAAATGTTGCAATGTACTAATTTTCACTATCTTCTTGCTACTACAGAGCTAGCTTACACAATGGCAGTGACAGAAAAATGTGATGTATTCAGCTTTGGTGTTTTAGCATTTGAGATTCTAACAGGAAAGCACCCTGGTGATCTTGTTTCTTACATACAAACATCAAATGATCAAAAAATTGACTTCAAAGAAATTTTAGACCCTCGCTTACCTTCTCCTCCAAGGAACATGTTGAAGGAATTGGAATTGGTTGCAAATTTAGCTCTTTCTTGTTTACATACACACCCTCAATCTAGACCTACTATGAGAAGTGTAGCCCAATCTCTAGAAATGGAGACCACATAAAGTTCTTCCTCTAATTTTTTTCCTTTCGTCCATTTCCTTGGTATATAGATACTTATTAATTATAGGCTTTAATTATATCATTGTGATTGTATTTGGCTTGCTCAAAAGGCACCATATATAATGAAATGAATAGAAAATTTAGAATTATGCAAGGACATTGGATATGGATACGATTATCTTTTATGTTCTCTAATTATTTTAAAGATTGACAAAATTACTTCAAATGTCCTTTATCTTATTTAACGGCAACAGACCAGTCCTTTATTTTTATTTTTCTTCACATTGGTCCTTTATGTTTATAAACACGCACAACTTAACCCTTATTTCCTTTTTTAATTAAAAAATTGATGAAGTGACAAGTCACGTATGATAATTTTAATTTTGTTGTCTACTAAAAATTGTAAAAGTCATATATTTATGAACATTCATCTTCTTCATGATATTCTTCATCCCCATCTTCATCATCTCTTTCCTTGATAAGAAAAAAAAAACTACCTAGATTAGTCTATTTTTTACAACCCAATTTTCACTATAAGTTTCTTAATTTTTAGATGTGTTGGGAATTTTCCCAGCAACCCAAATGAACGATAAGAAGCTTTAAAACCATATTATACTTTTGGATGAGTGTGTGCGTAGTGGAGGATGGAGTGAGCATGGAGGAGGAGGTGCTGTTTGAATACCTTTCGAAGAGTAAGGTTCCGTCTAAAGTGTTAGCTTTCTCTTAGACTTTACTTCTTGACCAGATCTCAACAAGGTCGAATCTTGCGAAGCGAAGGGTGTTGGATGAGGGGAGTTCTATAAATTGCGTTTTTTTTTTGTGAGAATGTGGAAGAAACGACGATCCACTTTCTTTTTTGCATTGTGAGGCGGTATCAATGGTTTGGGTGGAGGTATTGAAGTGGCTACAAATAAATATGATTACACCACCAAATTTATTTGTTCACCATAATTGTTGGACAAACGAGGTGAGGTCCAAAAAATTGAGGAGCGGTTTTTGGTTAGTTTGGCACGTCGTGACATGTGTGAGTTCGAAGGAGAGGAATGACAAGATATTCAACAATGGAGTTTGTGAGGAGGATGATATCGTGGAGAAAATTAAGGTCTTATCTTGATATTGGAGTTTGTCTCGGTTGAAGGTGGCGTTGTGTGTTGTATTACAAGTGGTGTTGGAATCCTCAAAATTGTTTATGTAGATGGATTTGGGATTTTGGGCGGTCTGCTTCCAAATTTGTTAGTTGGTAGGGGCATTGGTTTTCTCTTATGAGGAACTTGTTAGTTCTTTTTTCCTATGTTATGATTTTCTAGTAGGTTGTAATTGTTTTGTTACCACTCATCTTTGTTTTTGGGACATTGTATATTATGTGTTGTATTGGGGTTTTTCCTTTTGCCTTTTACACTTTGGCGCCCACCGTGGGGCAAAGGAGTGAATTGGTTAAATGAGTGTCATGGCTTCAAAGTAGGACATCTAAAAATTTACGAAAGATAATGATTTTGGGTTATGAAAGGTAAAGATGCAATCAGTTTTGATACAACAGAAGTGTGGAAAAGCTTTGAAGGGCGAGGCTGTTTTACCGGTCACCATGTCACAAGTTGAGAAGATCGAGATGGTGGACATGGCCATGAGTGCCATTATCTTGTGCCTCAGGGACAAAGTTTTGATAGATGTCGCAAAGGAGACAACCACGACAATTGTGTGGGTAAAGTTGGAGTCATTGTACCTGACCAAGTCTTTGGCTCGTACGCAACTTGTAAAACAAAAACTATTCTCAATTAGGATTATGCAGTCAAAGACTAACATGAAGCAACTGACGAAGTTTAGCAAAATTTTGGATGATTTGGAGAATATTGAGGAGCATCTTGAGGATGAAGATAATGTTGTACTCTTGTTGTGTGATATACTTAGTGAAGTGAATAAAATAGTCACAAGGAAGGGGGGGTTTGAATTGTGACCCTTTAAAAATTATCCTGAAACTTAAAAGTGATTCTCAAGTTGTTTACTTGGAATAGTTAAGTTAGTATTCTGACTTCAGAACGTTCTGAAGTTCATACACAAAAACTGTTTAATAAAGTAAATGTGCAAGTGTGTGTTGAGTATACTGTAATTAAAGAGTATAAGGAAGAGAGAAAGAACACACAAAGATTTATAGTGGTTCACCCAATGTGGGCTAGTCCACTCCTCACAATCTTGTGAGAGTTTCCACTATGATTTTGAGATAACCTCTCAAATCCTACACCTTACAATCTTTGTTCACCTGAACAATTACGACTTTGTATTCTCAAAGCCTCAGCAGGCTTGCACCTTCTTGCTAAGTTACCCACTTAGACTTTTACAACCTTTGCTCAAACTAACACTTTAGTACTTCTAAAGCTAGATGAGACTTTCTTTTCTTCTTGCTAAGTTACCCACTTAGACTTTTACATCTTCTGCTCAAACTAGCACTTTAGTACCCCTAAAATTTAGGTGAGACTTTACAAGTGTTTGAAGATTGAGTGTTTGCAGAAACACACAAAAGAAGAATGGAAGAAAAAGTTATCCTTAAAGAGATAATAGAAAGAATTGATTTACACTACAAAGAGATATAAAAATCTCAGTGATGATCAATTCAGAGAAGAATGGAAGGAGAACTTATCTTTAACAAGATAAGAAAGAATTGATTTACAGTACAAGAGACAATTTGAAGTCTCAGTGATGATCAATTCGAATGCTAAAGCTTCAAACACATTTCAGATGTTTTCTTGTATGCTTTGCAATGGTGCAAGTAATGCTGAGTCTTTGATCTCTATTTATAGAGTCTTTGGGCTCATATAGCCGTTGTAGGGTGTCCAATGGAGATATGCCATGTGTCCTGGGCCCTACAAGCTTTTACTTGAAATTATGGGTAAACATTCTGATCAAGGATGAACTTCAGAATGTTGTTGTGTTCTTGATGATCTTCATCTGGGTTCATCATGATATTCATCAGGGTTCATCATGTATGAATGAACACATGAATTTCTGGGCGTGTCATATGTTTTTCATATGAATTTCTGGGCAATATCCAAGAGTAATGGCTTTTCCACATACATCAGAAAGTTGCTAGATAAAGTTGTTTCCAGATCTGCCTTAGATTGTGTGCAGGAGAGATAAAGTGGATCTACAATCTTCAGGCCCATGCTTTGAGAGATATGAAAGATACTATACAGTACCTGCTCCCTTATTTGTCTAACTCTTATTGAATCTGACATGGTCTTGCTTTTTGCTTTTGCTTTTGCTTTTTACCTACTGTACTGTTCACAGTTAAAGCATGTGTAGAGTTGAACATTCTGACCATCAGAATGTTCCATTTGTTTCACTTAAGATGATTTGTAAGACTACCATTTGATGTAATCAAATCCTAATAGTGAAACAACATTGAATAGCAATGATTAAAACATCTAGGATGATATTCCCTTTTGGAATAATCCTAACACTTCAATGTTCATAGTCTTAAATGAACATTGAATATCCTTTTTGACATTAACCTTGTAAATGCCTTTATTGCTTGATTGATCCATGCAAATGTACTTTATTAGATATTTATTCATGTCACATGTACCTTGCATGTTCTTGAGATTCTGGGCTTGTATAAGAACAACCTTCTGAACTCTTCTTGAACATTCTGATCAACTTTCTTAGCAACATTATGAACTAACTTTCTGAACTCAGAGTTAGTTCATGAATCTTTTAATCACCATAAATGTCTTTAATGATTTCTTGATCCAAAGTCAAAATCATTGTCTGCATAAGATATGTTCATGTCACATCTGTTCTTGCATGTTCTTGATGTGGACATTGATTTATGGGTTTGCTCTAATGAACCTTCTGAGCAACCTTCTGAACTCCTTCTGAGTTCATACATAAGAACTTCAGAATGTTTCTTCTGGGCTCCTTCCTTTTTTACGGTTGTACTTTGTGCTGAACATTCTGATGTTCTTCAACACTTTGAATCTTATGAAGGTTGTTTATTTATTTCCTTCAAGAACTACTTGAAGCATATAAATGAGAGATCATTTATTTTGACAAACAAGATGATTCTTTCTTTGAAGTCCAAAAGAATATTTCTTTTCATCTAGTTCATCGTTGCATGAAATCGATGACTTTAAATATTCTTGTTTATCCATGAAGTAATCATTTATAATTTCTGGATATATTCAGGGTTAATGTTCATGATTATTATAAACTCCATTCATATGAACATTCTGAACTCAGAACTTCTTATCTTCAGAAGCTTTGGAAGTGTGATACTTTGAGGAGGTTATGAGAATCTTCCTAGCTTGTATGCATATTTCCTTTTATCATATAACATAAAACACAATGTGAGTTTTGTAACATAACTTCAAGCACACTCTTGTGTAGCTTGTGATGTAAGTTCTTCCATCATGATTCTTGAGCTATGAATCTTCATGGAGATATGATCTTGTTGTTTCAACTGATGGTATACTCATTCTTTCATTGTTGAGTAGATATAATGCACTTATCACTATGGGTGGCTTCTAGCGTATCCACTTATGTGATTCCTGTTCTTTTAATAAAAATTCAAGTGCAAACATCAGTAGATCACCATTCATAAAACTTATCATTTGTTCCACGTGGTTTGTTATCATTAAAACATTCATCAAAAAGATTTTTGCTTCAACACTTAGTACATTTGAATCCTTAAAGGATACCATGCTTCATGGCAAAGAAGACATTATCACCTTGGAGGAAGTCCAAGAGGCTTTGATAACCAAGGAGTTAACAAAGGTCATGGACTTGATAGTTGATGATAATAGTGAAGGCTCAAGTCTTTCAAGATGGAATGGTGGAGGTAGAGATAACCGAGGAAACTCAAAGAGTGGTAACAATTCATAGTATAGGTGCTTCAAGTGTCACATGATGGGTCACTTCAAGTGGGATTGTCTCGGGGACAATGATAACTTCGTGCAAGTTGTCTAAGAGGATAATGAGGACGCAGATGCTTTGGAAATGATGCTTTGTAGAGGGGTGGTTGTTTGGAGAGGTGTTAAACACTCAACATCAACTTGGAGAGGCGGTTGAAAAACTGCTCAAGGTCAGTCTAGAGAGGCGAAGGTTAGAATACTCACGATAAAACTTAGAGTGGAGTTGCAAGGTGAAAGACATAGTGTATGTATGCATTTGCGAGTTGAGGTAAATAAATCTTAGCTTGAGGTGGAGTTGGTGACACTTAAGTGGTACGACTATCGAGACCTTGGGTGCTATGCTCTAGTTGTGAGAAAGAGAATTCTTCAAGAGAAAGGAAGGCATCATGTGGGTTTGAAGAATGTATAGCATGGCTTGTGTGATTACCTAAAAGACCAAGGGTAATTGGATGTAAGGAGCTCTTCAAGAAGACGGGAGACATTATGCGGTTGAAGAGGGTCTGGTGTAGACTTGTGGAACTACCTAAAATCCTAGTGTAGTTGGATGCAAGGATCCTCAAGAGAGTGGAAGGTATTCTGAGGTTTGAAAAGGCAAGGGTGGAAGCTTGTGGAGATGCATGGTTCGACAGAAATCATGACGCTTCGTTCAGGGTTTTGGAGGTTTTGATTTGGCAAAAATGGTGGCATGAACGGGGAAAATTATGGCACGATTTTGAAGATAATGTTAATATTGTTCTGTGTACTAACGTGAAATCGTGACATGATTTTCTTTAGACATGTTCACTATATAAGGTTTCATTCTTCATGTTTAGGGGAGAGCTTCAAGAGAGAGAAACTTAGGGTATCAAATGAGGTAAATTTAAGGCTAAGTGTCTTTGATGAGGGGTTCTCTTAATAGCTTCTCTTAGCTTGGGAAACATTTGTAAACACTTTGGGTGAGCAAAACCATTGATTTTGGAAAGATATTTGGAAATGGGTAGAAATTACGGTTTCTTAGTGAGCTTTTGGATGCTAATTTCTCTTCATCCTTTTGCATCTCTTTGTAACGAACTCATTGGTAGTGAAGCAGATAGATCTCTCTCCCCTAGAGTAGGTTATTGTTCGACCAAACTGAGTAAACATTTCATGGTGTGTTTGTTTCTCGTCTCTCTTTATCATTTTCTTGTGGTTTTGTATTTTACACTTGGTTTCTAGATTAGATTTAAGTATGTTATTCTTGTTGTTGCTTGAGGTTACTTTGATATTGATTACTAATCTCCTTTTGCTCCACATATCTATGTTTATTGGTGTGAGAATTAAGTCTGAATTAACAACACACTTGTCTTGAGTGTCAAGGGTGTCTTAATCATAATATTGGCAGTTAAAAAAAAATGCAATTTCCTTGAGCATTTTCATCGGTAAGGAAGCTATGCTCCCGAAACTTATGTATAGAACTGAATTGGGTTTCTTAGAATTCAACCAATTCAAGAAACTTTGTTCATCCATAATGGGTCTCAAACACAATAGATATTATGTTTGAGACCCACTTTGTTCATCCATAATAAGTTTGCTTTGCACCCACTATGTAACAAATGGGTTTTCACGTAGGGATAGTGTTGAGATTGAAAGAAGATTGCTGAATTATGGGTTTTGATTAAAGGGTTTAACAACCCTAATTATTTAATTTTGGTTTTTATACTTTAATATTATAAATTAATTTAGGTGGATTTCTATGTTATATAGATTTAAATATATAAAAAAGCGAAAATAATTTTGTCAGATTTAATTTTATAGAGCTTTATTGTAAATATTTTTCATTTAGAGGACATGTAATTAACTATATTAAAAGTGAGTAGTGGTATGTGGAACGACAACCAAACGCACGACTATTGGACGACACCTATTTTTTATGTGGCACAACAACCAAACCCACGACTATTGGACGACACCTATTTTTTTGAGTTTGACTTTGATCCACAGATAAATTCATTTTATATTTGTTATGTTTCTATTAAAAAAAAAATTAAAAGCATGAAATGGATTGTTTGTCTGCAAACTCTCTTCAATGTATATAACGGAAACCTCCAGCTTCTTCAAAACAAAGAATGATAACCTCCCATCGTTGTTGTTGCCTCTTGTTTTCGTTGTCGTTGTCGCCATCATCACCATCTTCCTTGTTTCCTCCGGTAATGGTTGTCATCTCCACTATTGTGTCTCGCCGTCATCATCGTTTTACCGATATTGCCTCTCTATCTCTCCATGAACTTCTTTGCCTATCTCTAGTTAGAATGCTGATACAGAGAAATAAGATAAAAGATTAATTTCTTCAAAAAAAAGATAAAAGATTCATATTATAATTTTGCCTATATTATACCAAATGGAACGAAAATGTGAAACAAATATTACTCCAACTCCTAAAATAATTGACGTAGTTGACTGTTTCATAAATGTCGATGCATAATTTTGATTTTTAATATATTTAACTGTTGATTAGCAAAAATTATAATAATTTGATATTTTGAAAATATTCGTTGAAATAAATCTAACAACATTTTACTTACTATAATTTTCTTTTATATACGAATAGAAAAATAGGTCAAAGTATATTATTTATACGAATAATTTTAATGTAGATGGTCGAACAATGTTACTTATTTTAAGATGGAGATAGTACTTGTTAGTGCGTTTAATCCAGCTATTTTCGTACGTATACTTTAACATCTTTGACACAAGACTTTCAAGTTCATTCACACTGGAATTGGAATAAAAAAAAGGTTTAATTGCATAAGACCTGGACATTGCTTTCGTGCTATACCCATTTTTTCAACTTTGTATCATAACAAAACATATCCGTGACACATGGGACGATATGGATCTTGTCGATCTGAATAAAGGTATGCACTTCCAACGTCAACGCTTGTAGTTACTTACGGAAAAAGAACGCGCCTCCCTGACATTATTAAATACTACTATACATGCTAAGATGGGGAAGTAATCACTTTAGTCCCTGAATACAAAGAAATTGCAAAACAATCCATGAATGTAGACTCTGTTGGTCAATTTCAAGGACTAGAGTGACTAACGAAGTCTACATTCAGGGACTAAATTGACTATTGGAAGATGCATTCAGGGACTAAATTGACTAACAGAGTCGACATTCAGGAACTATTTTGCAATTTATTTGCATTCAGGGACTAAAATGACGATTCATTTCCTATTCGGAGACTAAAATGACTAATCTTCCATACTAAAATTATAAAAGTGTTTTTGGTGTGAACCTCTTAATATGGTGGGCGCAACTATTTATTTGAATTGCATAAAATCAAAATGGATATTTTTCTAAATGAATTAAAATTCTTGCATTTTTAAGATTTGAAGTCATCACCCATACTTTCTTTTGAGAGAAATAAACCCATTACACTTCATTAGAAATCAAAGTTCATCAATGTAATAATGGAGACTAGCGAAGAATGAAGTCTCTCGTATAAGAATGTGAGCTATTTTACTCGTTTGTCTCCAGCTAAATTCAATGAGAGATTTTTCAAGATAAGTTTGACAACATCGTTTGAATTCCTCCATAATGGTTCCAAATTTTGAGATATCATTCTTACCTTTGCTAACTCACTTCCTATAGTCAAAAAGTCAAAAATTCATTATCATTTGATTCCAGTAATCTTGAGTCAAATGTATAAGACGTGTTGACCAATAAAAAGATATATTTCTTTTAAGGCTTAATTAATGATTTGGTCCCTTAAGTTATTTGTTGGTTACATTTTAGTCCCATAAGTTATTAACGTTACAATTTGGTCCCTTTAAGTCATCTTCTGTCAACCAAATAAATCCCCACCGTCAAAACCGTTAAGCCAATGTCTAAAGTGAATACACATTGCAAGTTGTCACGTCACCGTTCACATGTACCTATTTAACGTTTTGGCAAAAGACTGACGGTGAGGATTTATTTGGCTAACAAATACTAACTTAAGGGACCAAATTGTAACGTTAATAACTTATGAGACCAAAATGTAACCAACAAATAACTTAAGGGACCAAATCATTAATTAAGCCTTCTTTTAAAGAAGACCAATAAAAAAATATTAAGAGAAAAAAAGAAAGAAAAATTGTTTTTCATATTGCATTTGCTAATAATGCATATGTTTTAAAATTGTTTTTTATTTTCAAAAAAAAATTGTTTTCGATTATTAAGAGAGAATAATTATTAATCTTTTACTTTCTATAGTCTTATTTATATAAGACTTTTGGATAAAAAAATTTGATGTAATGGTTCAAAATTTAGAATAGATATATCAACTTTTTTTGACTCAAATATCTCTTACAAATATGACCTAACGGAGTAATTATTTTCCATTTTGTTAGACATATTTTCGAGAAAAAATGATTAATACATCGTGAAGTTTAAAAATTGTCATATAAGAAGGAAGTGTTAATGTTAAAAATTTACACTATAAGACAAATAAACGAGAAATATAGGGATCGAACTGAAACCCTACATATTAAGTTATGCTCGTAAGGACAAAGGAGTTTTTTTTTTTTTTTTTTTTAACAAGTGAGTGTTTTATTTACATAAGAGTCTTTTGATGCAATGATTACGTCTGCCATATATCAAGATAATGAAATTGTAACTGGAAAAGCCAAGAAAAATGACCGTGCAACGGAATCAACCAAATATATATATATATATACTTTAATGGATGAATCAACCAACCGATTTTATTTATTTTTTTGTTACGACCTAAATATTTTGCAATTAAAATTCATTGAGGATAAATCAATAACCACTACAAAACTATACTCCTTCCGGTCCTATTTATAAGAAAAAATTGATTTTTTTAGATTTATTGAATAATTTATGTATTTTGCCTAGTATGTGTGAAGAATCGATTGATTTTGTGAATTTGGATGCTGATGACTGTAAATTATTCCCCTGTTGTTGCTAAAGAATGGAAATCCTATTTTTTTATGCTTTTTGGTCTTATCTATCCTAGTCTGGTTAAGCATTTTAGGACTAATATGCGTACATATCTCATAATAATATTAAGTCATCTATCATGGATATAGACGTCTCTATCACTCAAAAACGTATCATGAGATTGACAAGATGTAAAAATGATGGTCTTATCATTAACAACGAAGATCAAAAGAGTAAGATGTTTAGGATCATTCAACACCATATTTGTGAAGATCAGTATGCCAAAAATATCAAAGCTTAAAGCCTTAAGAGCATTTTCAAAATATAGCATAAGGTCTTATTATCTACCATCAAACATTGTAAAAGGAAAATGTTGTAGATCTTGTTTCAAGGGATCATAATTTCTTGTTTCAAAATTTTTTGCTTTTCAAAATAGTCCCTGACCCCATTTTTGTGATGATTTGCATACGTGGCACATTATGACTGGATCCATTTTGTAGTTTTTGGTCCCTGCAAAATATTTTGTTTTTTAAAACAGGTCCCTGCAAAAAATTTTGTTTCTGAAAATAGTCCCTGAAAGGACTATTTTAAAAAACAAAATTTTTTGCAGGGACCAAAACTGAAACGACCCATATTTGCAGGGACGAGTGCAATGTTTAAGCCAAAAAATAATGAGAAGAATTGGATTCCCTATGATATACTCATTTATGAGTTGCTCTATCAAGGAAGAATCATTGCTTACTTCAGAAAGAGAAACACTTTGAGAATGGTGACATGATCACAAGAAAATCATTTAATATTGAGACCCTAAATAGTCTAAAACTAATTGGTAAGAAGGAGTTCATCAAGCCTGGAGTCACACATCTAATCACAAAACATAGGACACTCATTGTGGACTTCCCTCTTTTATCTCGATGGGTTGAAAATGAAGAGGTTTCAAATTACGTTAGTACTGCAAGAATCTCTCCATGGATGACCAAGGTTAAACCACAAAATGTTAATTTGATTTTAATCATTACTAGACTCTAACTCGTGCGATGCACGGGTTTTATAAAGTTTCATATTTAAAATATCAAATTGGTTATTTATTACTTGTAGAGCTACATTTAAACTCAAAAACAATCAAACTAAATGAATATGGAATCAAAGTCATTACTTGAAGAAAAAAAATGAAAAGAACTTTTACATAGTAACCGAAAGTAAATAATAATAATAATGAAAAAGAATTGTTATCAATAAAGGAACCGTTAATAATAAAAAAAAACTGCTATGAGAGAAGGAACCACTAGGACGGTTGTGGCTTAAAAAAAAAGTTTTAGTCATGCATATCACTTTTGGAATCAACAATATTTCAACAAAAATGCAAGTGAAATAGTGTTAAAGTTGTGAAGGAAACACATTTGTTGCGAGAGGTCAACTCGTTAAATAGAACTCAATTAAGTCGAGTGGATTAGTCAATACAATCAGAGAGGCCATATATAAATAGGTAGTACACACACTTTTGTGATATTTGTACAATCATTTTGTGACAATTTTTAGATCAACCTCTTTTCTTTTTTCTTTTCTCTTTAGTCAAAAACAATAAAAATAGAAAAAAATACAATAATAATACAATAGAGTTGCACCAAATATTATCATAAAATAGTTGGGAAAATATCATTTCTCATGCATTCTACCTATATCCATGGTACAATGTGAACAGAAGACTATTGAGAAACTTAACAACGTCTTTTATATAAAAAAACAAGTCAACCCTGTCATTTTCCCACTCATGCCAGCCATACAGACATACATTACAAGCGATGCATCCAACACTTTATACTATTTTTTCCTGCCACTAACTATATATAATTATAATTAAGATAAGAAAAATAATAAAGGCATTGCTAAGTCAAAAACACACGCGTGTCTCCATTATTAATTTATGCAAATGCGATTATGCATGTCGACAAAATTGATTTTATATTAAACCAAGTTGCGTAGGCTTCAATGGCAAGGAGCTCTTTTTAAGGATGTATCTGGGGAATACCGGATTCAATTTTTAGGGGGAACAATGATTGGCCAGTGCACATACCTCTATGCATGAGCCAGATTAGTCGTCCACCATTGGTGGGTCGGAAACCGGTGCGAAAGTAAAAAAAAAGATTTTATATTTGTCGAGCTTTAACTCAATTGCAAGGGTTAGGGTTAAAATTTCAGACACTCTATTTCTCCGCATTTAAATGTATGGGATCCAGGCACTAGACTGCTTGACAAAAAAAGATTGATTTTATATTTTGTCAAAAAAAAATTATATATATAAAAGCAAGTGTAGAGTAAGTTGTGAAACGCAGTACTAGCAAGAGAAAATGGTTTCTACGATTTGTTCTCTTATTTGTGTGGTTCTCTTTTTGTGTACCATGAGTTACTCTACTAAAGCAACAAGGAACATTGTTGGTGCTTCTGACATGTATGCAAGTAAGTGAACCTCTATCACAGCTCCCATTCCATTTGTGTGCTTGGGTTTTCCATATATAATTTGTTCTTTTATGGTTTCAGATGAAATGGATAAGAATAGAAAACTACTTGCCCCAGATCAGCGATGTAAGAGAGGAAGAATGACTATTGAACTTAATCAAACTCCCGTTGTACTTAATAAAACTGGTTCTGTATTTAATAAAACTCACGAGGAAAAGCCAGAAAACGATCCACGTTGCCACAATTATCTTTGATCGATCTACAATTCTTTTCTGTTCTACAATTTCATGGATGTAGAACAGAAAAGAATTGTATAAAACACATATATTAGATGGCAATATTCATTGGTTTCGTTCATGTAATTTGTGTGCTTTTATAATATATTAATGAAATTTGTGTTTGCAAAATATTATTATGTTTTATGATAAATTTACGGAGTTTTGGCGAAAACGTTTTGAAATATTTTAACTCATTGGAAATATGCTTTGAACAATCACAAACTATGACAAATTGTTAAGACTATGCACTGATAAGATTTACAAGAGAATTGAGTGGTTCACAAGCTAAATTTTATTTCAATCAATTATTCATTGGTTTCGTTCATGTAATTTGTGTGCTTTTATAATATATTCATGAAATTTATGTTTAAACAATATTATTATGTTTTACGATAAATCCCTAATTATGTATTTGAAATAATAAATTCTGCCACTCGAATAGGTTAGAAAATGGGATTTGGATCCTCTCCTGTCAATCTTCTATGGCTATTTGTTATGCAGTAATTGCAACTATTTGATCTATCACACAGATCAGAGAGAAAAAGTAAAATAAAGTAATTAAATCGTCTCAACCATTGAACTACCGTATGCGAGATGGCAACACAAACTTGTATCCATGTCCTTGAAAAAGCTGCAAGGGAAACACAATAACAATACAATAGTATAAGTGTTATGTTAACAAAGTGTTTAAGAGCATTGTTTAAAGAAACCATAGATAGAAATATTCTCTTGAAAACACAAATCAAACATATGAAAAAGTAATAAATACACATATTTTTAAGCAAAAGTTAACTACTTTTGATTAGTTAAATAATGTCTTAAGGACACTTGTTATCATTTCTCATATTATAATCAGGGTGGAATTTTGTCTAGATGGTGTTGGTCTATATGGCCAATAAGGATGCAACGCTCTCAGCTGAATAAGCATCCAATGCCTTCAAATCCATTTGAAATAGCCGTTGTTTTATTATCCTAATCTTCTGCAATGATAGGCATGATTTAATCTTCATTTGAACAACATTTTGAAGTTCTTCAGTCTTCCAGCTTCTGATGATATTTAGCTCCTGATGATCTTCAGATGCTTCTGATGACGTCAGCTTCTGGTGACCAGCTTCTAAGGAAAACGAAATCCGGATTGTTGTAGTGTAGAAGAAAAAAAATGGTACAATTCACTTACATGCATAGAGAAATCAAACTAACCTCCATTTGATGTTTATCAAGGATTGAAATGAAGGTCCTTTTGAGCAAGAAAACACCAATTTTGATTGGGTTTTGTAGTTCGGAATTTGGGATAAGTGGGAGAGAGAGAGAGAGTAAAAAATAAAACTGTAAAATGGGGGGTGAACTTCCTTTTATACATCGAGGTTGTCCGGATTACGTAATCCGGACATGGTTTCGGATTTTTCCGGATTACGTTTTCCGAAGGGTGTTTTATAATTTTTACAGAGTGTGTGAGAATGGCATAAGGTGGGAAAAGTAATACTCTAACTATTATGTATATGAAAATTTTGAATTCTCAAAATGTGAAATTTTTTTGCTTGAAGATGATACCTTTCATTAGGTTAAAAAATAATCTAATAAAATTATAGACTTCATGAAAAAATCATTACATTTTTTTTTTAATATCCAAATGCTCATATAAAAGTATTCCTATATGCATTTGTAGATGCAAAGTCACAAATAATTGTGTTTACATGAACATGTTCTATCACACCTCCCAACCTTTCTTGTGACATTGACGATTTCAAATAGTTTATCAATATGTTTAACTTCGAAAAACTATAGAATATATAGTCATCAAAATAGTTAAGAGAACTCAATAATTTTAAATCCTAACATCATTATATATTTGACAAAGACATTTTACAACACTTTCAATTCCGAAAATAAAAATTGTATCAATATCCAACAAATCCTTATTAGAAAACGCAACAAATCCTTATTTTATTTTTTCTCCAAATTAAAATGTGTCTTTTAGAGTTTAGGATGGTCGCCCGGCTATTAAAAAGTTACCGGTGTACAAAGATGCACTCGATTTCTATAATATATTGCATTATTTCCATTACTGCATATATACCTTATCCATTACGAAACCGATAATCTCAAGCTAAATATTATGGTGAAGCTTCCCTCAAAAAGAAAAAAATATTATGGTGAAGCTAACTTCAGTCTTACGTGATGCTAAATATAGGAATTATTTGTACAGAAAGCAACAAAGTTATGCGGAAAAATGATAATGACGAATTTTGGCATATATATGTTACTACTACTAGTATTGATTGAAAAATGTCACCATATGATGCAACTTCCCAACTTTAATACACACATAATTTCAAACTTCCGTACCGTATGAAAACAAAAGAGTGCCAAGTCCTTACCAATTCAAGATTGAGACATGCAGCTGTGAGTGGATTCACTAAGATCACGACTAGTATAAAAGCAGCAAGTCACTCTTGTGTTTTATGCACCAAATCATAAGTCACTAACATGGCTTCCTTAAGCTTCCTAGTGTTGCTCCTTTTTTCTCTGTATATCATCCCTAAGGGGCTTGCCAACTATGAGAAACCTCTAGAGTATAAACTACTAGTTGAGAATCCCCCATTTTATAAACCACCCGTGTACAAACCACCGATTGAGAAACCTCCGGTCTACCATCAACCAATCGAGAAAAACCCCATTTACAAGCAACCAGTAGAGAAACCTCCCATTTACAAGCCACCAATTGAGAAACCTCATGTCCACAAGCCACATGTAGAGAAGCCACCAGTGTACAAGCCACAGGTAGAAAAGCCTCATGTTTACAAGCCACCAGTGTACAAACCACCAGTTAAGAAACCACCTGTGTACAAGCTACCAGTTGAAAAGCCCCCAGTTTACAAGCCACCAGTAGAGAAACCACATGTATACAAGCCACCAGTTGAGAAGCCCCCAGTTTACAAGCCACTAGTTGAGAAGCTACCTGTTTACAAGCCACCTATAGAGAAACCTCCGGTGTACAAGCCACCAGTTGAGAAGCCCCCAATTTACAAACCTCCTGTAGAGAAGCCTCCAGTGCACAAGCCACCGATTGAGAAACCTCCTATATACAAGCCACCAATTGAGAA
>Ga0228710_1005144_pt1 | contig 20418 bp, 7 predicted proteins | sample MedpolnodulmetaG_FD_177995 | JGI IMG/M metagenome (GOLD analysis project Ga0228710, IMG submission 177995) | Root nodule microbial communities from Medicago polymorpha collected in Santa Monica, California, United States - pink nodules | ecosystem: Host-associated > Plants > Roots > Nodule... | reverse complement strand
TGCTTATTTTATTTTTTTTTTTTTTTTGTATTTCAGTTGCAAGTGGGTCGTAAGATGACTGACGTCTCGCACAGGAGGAAACTTAAGCTTTCTGCCTTGTCACTTCTGTTGCCAGTAGATGATAACCCTTGGTTCTGGGAACCGGTGGATAGATCTGGTCTAAGGCTCCTCCTTCTGACTGGGTACGACAACATATCCCACGGGCTAGTGTGTGCTATAGCTGAAAGATGGCATCAGGAGACCAACAGCTTCCATCTGCCTGTTGGGGAGATGACCATCACACTGGATGATGTGGCTTATCTTCTAGACATCCTCATCGCTGGACGGCTCATTGAGGAGAATGATTTAGATCATGACCATGGTGTAGAGCTGCTGGTGAATCACTTATTGTTTCCGGTGGAGGAAGTGGTGGAGCAGCTGAGTAATAATTCAGGTGCCTTTGTCACTTACAAGGTCCTAAAACGGCGTTAAGAGCACTTGTTGAATAGGTGTAACCATTTACTGGGGGAGGATTTATCGAAGGAGGAGGAGGAGCTGAGACATATTAGGTCCGCCTGTGCTAAGGCGTTTTTGTTGCTCTTGCTTGGCTACACCCTTTTTGCCGACAAAAACAGCAAAACCATTAATCTTTTGTGGATGCTTGCGATTCGGAATTTGGCTAACTTAGGCACGTGGTTATGGGGCGAGATGGGACTTGATTTCTTGTATGAGTAGCTGAATCTTACCTCCAGCTAACATGTTGGCTTCGTTGGTGGTTACATGATCTTGGTTGTGGTAATATATATTTTTCTTATTTTTTTTAAGTTAATCGTAAATGTATACTTTTTTGTGTGATACTTGTGTGCTGATATGAAATTTGTCTCTTTGTGTTTGCAAGGATGGGTTATAACTCACTTCAGACATGTCGTTTCGAGGATGAAATATGAAGATTACGAACGGGATAGCCCGTATGTGGGTAGATGGAAACCTAAAAAGGGGTTCGCTGATGCTGAGCACTTCAAAGACTTGATGGATTTGATGGAGCATTGTCATGTATTCTGGAGGCCGTACGAGCACCGACGAGACGTGTCTCCTTTTCAGGATGTGTGCTGGTACTCCGGATGGATCATGGCCGACTAACATAAGATGGTGTGTCACGTGCCGGAGCGGGTTCTGAGGCAGTACAGCTATGTTCAGACCATTCTCCGACCTCCTACGACGATTCTGCCTTTTGCCCCAGCAGATGTGGTTGCTGCCTTCTTGGAGTTTGCTCTGCATGTCATTAGCCAGCAGGAGAGGGGTGAGCCGGTCCCGGACGACGAGCCTTGAAATCATTTAGATGGGTACATGAGTTGGTTCTACCGTGTATCCCATCCTCTTATCGTCGGCCCTGCTCCCGTTCCTAAGTACGTGGTTCCTAGACCTGTCTACCAGGAGATTCTTGTTGAGAAGGAGTGGGCCAGACATCCTCCCGATCCATTGCAGGTCATCAGGAGCATGAGAGACAAAGTGGAGCATGCAATGGAGATTCCAGAGGTGGTTTCAAATCCACTCTTTTTCAGCATTTTGGAGGGCCTCCGGACCGAGTATAGCGTGTTTGACCATCAACAGGTTCCACGGAGGAGGAGTAGGAGTCATAGTCCACAAGAGCAGCAGTAGTGTCTTATTTTAATACTTTTTTATATTTGTAGTATTTTTATGACATTTTGGTTGTAATATATTTACATTTGCGCGGTTGCGCTTACTTATGACATGCGCTTATTTATGACATTTTAGTAAAAATTAATGAATTATGAATGAATGAATGCATGATTTAATGAATTGTTGAATAAATGTTTTTTAAATTGTGAGTTTTGGTTGAATGAATGAAGGAACTTGGCAAACAGGGAACAAGGCACTACAGCTTGTTTTGGTATGAGCACAGAAGCTTGCGTGAGTTAACTCACGCTGCGCAATTTAACTCACACTTCTTTTTGCAATAGCGTATCTTAACTTACGTAAGGGTAAAATGGTATTTTCATTTGGGAATGAGCAAAAATTGTTGGGTAAAGAGCAGAACTCTTCATGAAATTAGGCCATATCAAAAGGGCCAGGTATATAGGAAAAAAAACTGGTCTTCTTCTGAAAGCTAATTTGGTTTTAGTTTTGTCTTCCTTAAAAAAAACAAAAAGTTGTCTTTTGAAAAATAAAAGTCTATTTTCTCTTTGTACAAGTTGAAAACTATTTTTTATTTTTATTTTGGATATATCCCTTAAAAAAAATGATCTAAATTACCTTACTTTTTCAATAAAACACCAAAATACCTCATTTTTACTTACACTATTTAGCCACCATTTGGAAACATGACTTCTAACTTTTTTAATTTACTTTTTAATTTTTACTTTTTCTTATTCACCTGAGTAGAACTTGAAAAATACAAGCTTTGGACCGGGCTAAGACCCATTACTCAATGGACTGGATCATCCAAAGTCAATAGTTAATACACAGACCATCATATTGGTACGTCATAGACAAACACTGAATCAAGGTCACATAGTGAATATGAATCATTCAATTCGGATTCTAGGATATCTTTCTTTTTGGGGTGTCCGGGATTCAAACCCTGGACATTGCATATATTATCCATTGTTCTTACAAATTGAGCTAAGCTAACATGGAATAAGATATCTTATCTTAATATGATCACATGTATCCAAGAAGACAATTGTCCTAGCTAGGGTTTTTGGTTGTAAAACCCTAATCTGACCACTATAAAGGCTAACTCATAGCCTCTATCCAAGTGCACTATTTTATACCTTAAAAAACTCATAATGTTGAACCATTCTTACTTGATTGTCGAAGTGTTTGCAAATACATCACCTCCTTATAGTGGTACAAGATTAGTTGTTGTTCAACACCCACCACTCTTAGTATGTCACCACCCACTCAGTTAAACCAAAGATCTTTAGTTCTGGAGGATTAATAATTTGACATTCCAACTTTTCTTTTAATTTTAAAAAAATATTTGCGTAAGAAATAAAATTGGCTGCTGCTGATTTTTTTTATTTTCTATTAGCGAAAATATGGGCACTCACGTGACCGTCTTTCCGCTCTTTTTATTATGTTAATGGGTGGAAATTATGAACAGTATTTTATATGAGATATTTTAATTAAAATTATAATTACTAATATTTGTGATTTTCAAATTGTAACAAAACCAAAAAAAACCATGTATTCAGTATTCACAAAACAATCATGTTTATCTTTTTCAATAACAACTGTAGTTTAACAAATATAATATAAATTTTTATCTTTTTATTGCGCTAACATGTGTAGATTATCAATGATATTTTTTAGAAATTTTGTGTGTAAATTACAAACGATATTTTATATAAATTTTTTGATATAGTTTAAAATTATAAGTATAGATATTTGTGACTTTCAAATGTCGCAAACTCAACTTACCATATTTATCTTTTTCAATGACAACAATAATATGACAAATATAACAAAAATTCATTTTTTTTAATAATACCAACAATGTAACATTATTAAATCCTTAAAGAAATATGGTTATAACAAAAATTCTTATCTTTATTTTTGGCTTAATAGCATTTTTGGCCCCCTGAGAAAAAAAACTACAAAACCGCCCCTTAAGTTTTGACTTTGTGCCAATTTTGACTCTGTCAACGCACACGTGTATATTTATTTATTTTTTAATTATATAAATTTTTTATTTTTTATTTTTGTAATTAAAAAAAATTAATTAATTTTTTTAAAAAAAATTATTAAAAAAATAAAAAAATCTTTTTTATTAAATTTTTTTATTTTTTTAATATTTTTTTATTAAAAAATAATTTTTAATTTTTTAATTAATAAAATTAAATAAATACACATGTGGTGTCCACATATGCGTTGACCGAGTCAAAATTGGCCTATGGGCCAAAACTGCCACAGGGTCAAAACTTAGGGGGTGGTTTTGTAGTTTTTTTTTCTTCTTAGAGTGCCAAAATCGCAACTTCTTAAAACTTAGGGGGTTAAAACTGCTATTAAGGGTATAATTGGAATAACAAAAAAGTCAGCCCAAAATCTTTCTAACCCCCCATATTTTCTTTATATATAATATAGATACATTTACACTAAGGTGAAGAAAGATCACATCTTTTTAGTTATTAGGAAGTGATGTATTTTGTGCTTAATTTGAAAAGTTAAGTTTGCGACTCAATTTGAGATTTTTTTAAAAATAAATAAATTGAGGAATGAATTTTTTTTAATTATGGTGACACTAATGACCGTTTTACAACCGTTTTCAAAAGAATTTGAAATTTGTACTTAAAACAGGAGAAATAATCTGTACTAATAACATCTTTTATTTATTTAATTGTAATTTGCTTTATACATAAAACCAGTAATTATTATTAAAAAGAGCAAATGCTCACATAATTTTGAATAGTACAATATAATAACAAATCACATACAACCTATGCCATGTGTCAATTATGAGTAAGAAATCTCACACTAGATGAAAGAGTTGATGTGATGTGTCGATCCACCCTAAGTTAACTCTCCATGAAAGAGTTGATATGATGTTGGCCACATGCATACGATTTGGCATGCAAGAGCCAAGAGTACATCTAATTAGGGTATGCTATGCATAATGAAATTAACCAAGGACCTTATTTACTTGTACATATATAGTTTTGTAGCCTAAAAGATATTGCTTAGTCAAATTACTAATTTAGCTGTCCATTTGTGCTTTGGTTAACATGTTCAACACTTGGGCTATGACTTGGGTATGTAGGTTTAAAAGCATTTTGCGATCCTTCAGAAGTCACAAAAACTTTAACATTCGGACTCTGAACAACCTTAATATCTTTAACTTCTCCTACAAACTTCCGATGACCAACACCAGGACTGCTTCCTGGTGTTGTGGGTCGGAATGCATTTGTATCTCCGCTTGAATCTCCTATACTTGCAACACCATGATTTGGCATCAAGGGAAGATTATCTTTCTTCTCAAATGTTGGAGAAGGAATATTAACAGCCGTTTTATGGGATGTGAAGGTAGGTTTGGGATTATCTTCAGTCAATGGTTTTATCTTCCTAGCTTGAGTTGGAAGGAAAATATGGTAAGCAACTAATACAAGAAAAATGGCAAAATATTTTTGCATGGCCTGAAATTCACCCATAGTTATCACTAGTGAAACAAAAGGGTATTTATGAGAGCTAGTTGATCTTATGATAAGATAGAAATGTAATAGGAGATGATATGTTATAATCTAGGATCCTGGGGTATTTATAATCTTGTTAAGCATGCTAATGCCCTCTTAAGATTCTAACTACTGATTATTTGATTTGACTAATTGTGTGGAGTGCATATTTTTCAAATGTGAACCGTTTATATGTCAAATAGCTTTAATTACATGGTCGGGTCTCACTCTCTCACGTGTCCAACCATGTTTTTTTTCAATATATAAACCCAAACATGTTCTTTTGTCTATACAAAAATAAACCTGCATGCTCACAAAAACTGCTTGGATTACATGTCACTAGTCTTTAAGAATGTTTGGAGCACATTTTTTTTTTAACAAACAAAAATGGGATATATATTAACCCCAAAAGAGAATCATTTTAGCATAAGGAGTGCCAAAAAGACCTCAAGAGTTTACAACATAGGATAGGTCACCGTAAGCAAACTAAAAGTTTGGAGCACAGGTGTTAATTGAATTTAGAAAGTAAGTTACCGTTACAATTCAATTTGTACTCTAGAAGCTCACTTTGATTTGATACCAAATACGAGATCTTAAATAGAACAAACAATTTTATATAAGTTGGCTCGTTGATTTGGTATATGTCTATTTGGGTGATATAGAAGTTTAGAAATCATATAATCTTCAAAAATTGTATTAAGGGAGTTGACGACAAAGTGGATGAGATTAAGGTCTTGTATTGATACTAGAGTTTAAATAAACTCAAGATTTCATCTTGTCTCTTCTACTAGTGGTGTTGGAACCCAAGATATTTCCTTTTGAGATAGTTTTTTTGCTTGTTTTGTTCTTGGTTTTTTGATGTGTTCAGGAGTTTGTGGTGTGTTTTTTGGGAGTTTTTTAGGGTGTCTTGTTGAAGTTCAGTTGCCGCATATTTACCGTGCTCGTCATAGTTTTTGTTTTTTTGGCTCTCCGATCTTTTTTGTGTAGTATAGCTTTTAATAATACGTTCTTTTTAATAAAAAAAAATATAAGGTGGCTTCGTTGTATTTTGGTTGAGAGATTTAGGGTTTGGGAATTATAAAAGTTTGATCCCTACCCACTTATATACTTATATGTTTGCTTAGTGTAATTTTTCTTTATCCTCGTGAGTTTACCTCGGTTGACAGAGACAATACATAATATATATAATTAAGGTTCGGGATTTAAACCTCGACCACCACAAAAAAATATAATTTTTCTTTCGTTGTCTAATACTCGGTGGGTAAATAGTTTATGCCAGATGACAAGTTTCACATATTATTGGTTTGTATATCGGTTGGTGATTGCTGTAAGGGGCAAAAGACCTAAATTTGTATAGTGAATATATGATAGTTAAGGAACAAACGCATCTTTGCAAACTTCATGAATGTGCTCATGGTCTAATTGGTGGATCATATAAATATGCTTCTTGGAGCGAAGGATAATTCTTGTCTTTATTATGTGTCGTGTATTTGTTCTTTGAATTTATTTTGTAGATGTACTTAATTTTGCGTAGTTTAGGTTGGTCTTTTGTTTTTCTATATTGTGACTTTAGTAATTTTTGTATTGACCTGTAATTTGGGTATTTGGCTCTACAATAGACAATTTAGGGTATCTTTGTAAACCTAAGGCTATGTTTGCAAGTTTGGAGGGGAAGGGGGAGGAAGACTTAGGGTGTGTTTGAATTGAGGGTTTAGGAGGGGAAGGGAGGGGAGGGGAGGGTCTCCTTTTCTTTCTTAAATTATGGACTATATAACATGTTTTTCTAAAATAAATTAAGTATGATTGAAGTATTATATGATCATTTATCAAGTTAACATGTTAACTTTTAAAAAACATTTCATAGTGTCGGTTAATTTAAAAATGAAACTAAACCCTCCCCTCCCTTCCCCTCCTAAACCCTCCATCCAAACACACCCTTAGAAAAAAAGAAACAAGCAAGGGGAAGAAATAGAGGAAAATGGGATGGGAGGGCTTTGGGGTTAACTTTTCTTCATAACATTAAACACTTCTCATTTGGGGAACTAAACAATTGTATTGGAGGAGGGTTTTAGAGGGTTTATATGAATTCTTCAAATTTAATCATGTCGTTATATTATTTTTAAAATGAAAAATATAGTAATCATATACATTAATTTATCATTCTCTAAAAAACTACTTTTTAATTTTTTTTTTGAAAGATTTGTCAATTTTCCCACGTATTTTCCACCATTCAAAGTCTTCATTTCCTCTCCCTTATAAACCTGCAAACAAAGCCTAAATGTTTTTCCTTAAAAAAAAAAGGTTTGTCTAACATGTGCAATATTGCACATGTTAAGATAACTAAAAGTAGCAAGTTTTTATTGAAACCAACAATTATTTAACAAAAAGTTATATATTTAATACAAAATGTTCAAGTTCCAATACAAAATTACTATTTAAAATTTCTTAACAAGTGCAAATTTGCACGTGATAGAAAAACCAGAAAAAAAAAGCCTAAATGTATTGATCAACTATAAGACTAATATGTATGATTTAGTTAACACAGGGTTGAATTATCTTCAAACATGTGACTTTATGAAACAAATCCGTGTTAATTTTTTTTTTAGTCGTGTTACTAACTCTCTTAAATTTTTCTTGTAATTTATGTTTGTTTTGATTTTGTTTTTTGGTGACAACTAGGGTATCTATGGAAAAATGGTGGGTAATTTACCTCAATCAATGGACATTCATCTTTTTAGGAAATATCAATGAACTGTCTTGACCTCATCAATAAATTGCTCATTTTAATTGGTTGGTGAGTAAATTACCCACCATTTTTTAAAGATAATCTAGAAAAAAAACCTTTGTTTTTTTATTGAATACTCATTCCGTTTCTTAACTAATAGAAAAATGCCATTAAAAAAAGCAAAATACCTTTGCTCGTCATTTGGATGTTTGAATGAGTTTCGTACGTACACATAATTTATTATATAATTTTTTAATGTTAGACAATAAATGGATGAATCGGTTGTTGGCTTTATCAAGAGGTTTAAAAAAACTACCGTGAAATGTTCTGTCCAATTTATTGACGTTTAATGTGCATCAATCCCAGTTACTTTTTTTTTTTAAGGAATCAATCCCAGTTACTTAATTAACACATAATTCCTCAAACGCACCACCTAATTTTTTTTTTAAAAAAAAAATCCAACCATGTCATTATATATTTGATATTTCAAAAAACTCATTAATTCTGATACAATTTTTTAAATAAAACTCGTAAAAAATGGAAAGAGATTACTTTCGTAACCATTATTTTCTATAAGCATCTAATTTTTTCCTCTACAAAGGACATCTATTTAATACTCCCTCTGTCCCAAATTATAAGGAAAGAAAAAATAAAGTCACACTTATTAAGAAAACTAAAATATAAGAATTTGGAGTATAGTTTTTTATGTTTTCTTTGAAAAAAGTTTTATAGAAAGATAGAAAAACAATTTTCATTGGGATATTGAAAAATAGATATGTATTGGTTATGGAGAAAATGAAAGAGAGAGAAAATTAAATGTAATTTGCATTTAATTTTATGAGAATAAACAAAAGTTTTTCTTGAAAAAAATGATTTTTTTTTTAAAAAAACAAGATTAAATAGGAGAAAAGTTTGTCTTTTTTTGCTTATATTTTGGAACAAAGAAAATGAGTTTTTTTTCTTATATTTCGGGACGGAGGGAGTATAGTGTTAAATAGGAGAAACACCGACTTTTTTCCATTTTCATTCAATCTAAATAAGTGTTTTCACATATATCCAGTTTTTCCTTTTGTGTTCTTTGTGATTTCACCGTCTAAGTGTGGAGTTGTGTTATTCGTCATCTTGTGCGGCGTTTGATTTCACATCTTTCGCGGTGTTCATTTAGTTCCTATTGAATGATCGACTTCAGTTAATTACAAATTCAATCAATGATTTGAGTGTGAACGTTGCAGATCCGGAACTGTAATCATGGGTATTTCAGTGACTTAGATTTTATCATATTGTTTATAAGCATTTTGCTGGTGTATGTTATTAACTTGGGTGTTGTGCGTTTGTTGGCAAATTCACCATTTACATTTTTAGCGATATTTGTATCCAATGTACTTTATCAACTTGAATGAATGAATATCGTTTTATTTTTGTCAAAAAAACAACTACTTCCTCCGGTCTTATTTATTAGAAAATTTTGGGTCAACAAAAGTTGATGTATTTGGTTAAAAATTCAGTCCAAATACATTAACTTTTGTTGACTCAACTTTCTCTTGTAAATAGGACCGGAGGGAGTATATGACTACACAAACACACATTTTTCAACGCACTCTCTTTGATTGGTTAAAATTTACATGAGACCCATCAAATATATATGGTACCTATATGAATTGGTGGGATCCATATGAATTTTAACCAATCAAAGAGAGTGTGTTAAAAAATATGTGTTAAAATGTGTTGTGCTAGCATTTCTCTAGAAATAAATACAAAATAGGGAACAGGGAATTCCATATCCGATATCCCCCTCCTCCTCTCCCTAGCCGCTCTTGGCCTGTCCTCCGTAGAACGTGAAATCTTGAGGCCTGATCAATTGTTAATTTCTTTTTCTTTTGCAATAGGTACAATTTGAAGAGTTATGAGAAACCAAATAAAGAATAGTTGAACGACTTGCGCACAATATCAAAATGGACCCTGCAAAAAAGATAAGAGGATTTTCCATACTTGATTTCTCTACACTTTTTTTTAGCTTTTGTTTGGGAGTTTGGTGGGAAGAGGAAGTGATGGTTTTGGGGTAGAAAATATGAGAGAAAATGGTGAATTTTTCATATTTTTTGAAAGAATAGTTTTTTTTTAGAATGATAAATTAAAGTTTATGATTACAATATTGTTAATTTTAAGAATACTATAACATGATTAAATTTGGAGAATTATTATAAACCCTCCAAACCCCTCAAAATCCTCCTCCAATACAATTTTTGAGTTTGCTATCAAATTATGAGAGTTTTGTATTATAAAAAAATATTAACCCTCAAAGCTCTCCTTTTCCAATTTGCTCTACTTCTTCCACTTCCACATTACTTTTTTTCAAAGCCCTCCATATCTTTGCCTCCAAACTCGCAAACAAAGTCTTAATTTTTTCCCCCGAGAAGAATGAAATTATTATTAAGTAAAGTGGTACTTGAATGATTTATAGTGACTTAAGAATGATGATCAGATCTAGTTTGTAGTGGTGAATGACGACATTGGAACTACACAAAGAGTTGTGTACCAACAAGAATTCAAACGCTCAAGTCATTGAAGGGTTAAAGATTTTAAAAAAGAAAAGAGCAAATGTACCTTTCATTAGGAGCCGAAATGCTTATAATAGATAAAATAACTTGATAGTGTCCAATAGGTTTGCTTTTCTCTCTCTAACTATTTTCCTCTAACCTCTCTCTACAAACTTTCCCTTCACCACCGCCTTCAAACCTTTAACCCCAACATCCAAATTCTTCTACAACCATGTAGCTACCATTGACGGCGATGCGATCAGCTTCATGTTGCGTCATCACCAAACCCCATTCGGGGTTTTCTCCAATCTGAACTTGGTCGCTTCTTTGGTATCACCTCCGCCGTTGGTGGTGTTTGGATTTGTCTAGACTCTTGGTTCGTAGTGGGTTTGCGACCCATTTTTGGGTTGTGGATCCAGTTTTGGATCTTGAGTTTATTTCAGATTTTGTGCACCTCTGTTTTTGGTTTTCTTTGTCGTTTTGTTTCGCCGATGAGGGATGGTGGTAGACGCTAGGTGCTTCGGTTTTGGATTGTTTTTGTTTGAGTTACGGGTTCGTGCGTCAACTGTTCAGTGTTGGTTCAAGTGACGCCGAAGAGTTGGTCAGTAGGTGGAGCCACTGCCGCGGCTGGTGGTTGTTGTTTGGGTTGCTGGTGGTGTTACGGTGTTACCAGTTGTTCGTCCCCAGCGCTGGTACATTTTCTGTTTTTGTCCGTGTTGTTCGTGATCAAAGATTGGGTGGTTGAAGACTTTTGGCCTTATGTTGTGGTTTGGTTTCAAAAACTCGAAAGGGTATGGTTCTGATAACCCGAAAGGGTCTGGCTACTAATTAACGTATTGGACTCATCCCTCGATCTGAGTCCTTACACGTCTATTTGAAACCTGTTGCGTTTGGTGGCTTGGCTACTCTGATTCTCTGATGTTTTCAAATCTGTTGAGATTTGCAGGTTTCAAGTCGGTCTTGTCTGCACACACACTCGGGTACTTCATGCTCGAAAGAGCTTTTATGCTTGTTGTATTATTCAGGGAGCTGTTGGCACTTGGATTTGGATACCGTGTTGGCGGTCGATCCATTCGCCGATTTTTAAACCCTAATGTTTCTTCGCAGAGTTCATTTTTCACATTTTTTTGTAACTTGGTTTCACGCTCGTACGCGGGTTCGCTGGTTTTCTTCCGTGATTAATGAATTTTTGTTAAGATAGATTAGGGTTGATCCACTAGGTCTGATTATTATTGTTGTATCCCCATTTGGGTTGTACCTGTGTCAGGTCTAATGCCCCCCAGTCTTTGTATCTCTTTCTTTTTATTTAATTTTATCTTACTTTTGATTAATAAAAAAAAAACGAAATGCTTATAATAGGCAAGGTGCACCGAGAATGATACATATAGAAGGTTAGACTATTGTGCGACCTCGATGTGATTTCATAACCATCGTTTTTTGATAATCAAAGGGTGGTGATTTAATCACGACGTTTGCTTGTGCGTTTTGTGGGACACTATAATACTTAATATTTTGGAATAGGGATTTGCGTCAAAAGGGTTTTGGTTCAGTCTAGAAGACCACTAATGACTATTTTACAACTATTTTTAAATAACTTAATCTCTATTTCTCAATGTATGTGGTCAAACTCTTAGCACCGACTTGACGTCTCGCGAACTTTCTCCACTTGAAAAACTATGATATTAATAATATTTATCATGAGACATGAATGAAAGGTCTTTGTTCAATCTCACAAGTCCCTTTTAGTTTGGTGGACAAATTTCAAATGAAATACATCTGTCTAAGGATTCTTTATTTTGTTGAATCATAATAGTACACATTATATAATTTTTGTTTATAGTGCTAATACTTTCAAATGGGTTGCATGATTGCGCAGTCGCATGCTCAAAACTAAAGGAGAAAGATTCTACTACTATTGTCTATAGTAGTATGGTCTTTATGTTTGACCTGCATTAAGAATTAATTGGTATCACTGCATTTGTGATACATTTAATTGCGTATAAGAGCTAGAGACCAAGATTTGCCATTAATCTTTGAGCCACTTTCTGGTATGTGATGGAACACCACTTGCAGATGTGACTTTAGATATCAATATGTGGTGTGGGACAAGATACCCCTTCCTACACAATATAAACAAAATTAATCACTACACACTTATTAAGGTAATTATTTAAAGGATTACATGTTTTTAGTCCCTGTAAATATGATAATATTTCGATGACTATAAATGAACCATCTCTTACATGGCTTACGATGGTAGCATGTGTGTGATATTGGTTGGCCAAAAATTTAAAACTAATTCCTAAAGATATTGACATTAATTTAAGATAATTCATAATTGATCTACACAACTAACATCTATATAAGATGAAATGGAACCATGAGCATATGCTTACGAATTGTATAGTAGTATTAGCTAGTGCAAAGTTATCTTAAACCATTGAATAATCCAACGCGTAATTTACGTGTAAGTAACCTTGTGAACCAATTTCTTGAATTTGGTCCATTAATATTTGATTTAACAATCATACTTTTCCTCTTTCTCTTTTGTAATTGTCACTGCTTCTATGACCATTAATTGACATTCTTTTCTTCCAATGTATCTATGTCTACCATAGATTAAACTGAGGAGACTATAGGTCAACTCTACAAACCTTTATTTAAACTTCCTATTATCACTGTTTCTTTTAACCCTTAACAGCGGAAATAAGTCTTGGTAATCTGGAGTTCAGCCGTAAAGTAATTATAGTTAGACCAATAATTATTTCATACAAGAATCAAACTCTGATTCTTCCAAACATTTTATCATTTTGTAAAGCTCATTAACTAATTGAGTCTAATTGTATAATTTATCATCATTGTTTTTCATAATATAAATAATACAAATATACTGCTCATTTTATATTACTTTTTACTAAGGTCAATAATAATATAAATTATGTGGTCTAACACAAGTGTTGATACAAAGTTGTGTGATAGTTGTAAACTTTGCGATATCAAATTTGATTTACGCGGATAAAATAAATAACAGTTATAATATAGTATAAACATGATGGTGAGAGAGTTGATAACATGATTCTTTTCTAAAAAAAGAATATGAATTCGATTATGAAGTTATATATTTGAGAGACAATTCAATCTTGTATAAAAAAATCAATGATCCGTTGTCGATGATCAATCTCAATAATCTTTATATATACTTTTGTCAACCAGTTTAAGTGATACACATATATCTCTCACTCTATAGGATCCTTGGTTGTGTATATATTATCTTTGTTTAATGGTTATGCCCTAACTTTGCAATGGGTAAGCATGATTGCGCAGCCTCCGATTCAAACCAAAATTGAAGAAGGAGAAAGATTCTTTTAACCTTAATTCTCTTTTGCATAGTTAGTCTTGTTAGTGTTTGACTGCATTAAAAATTGGTAAAAGGAAGAAACATAATAAGAATATAACGTAAGTATGAGAAAAAAAATTGTCAAAAAATTATCGCAAAATAGTTGTATAAATACCATTTCTCTACCTCTCAAAAAAAAAAATACCATTTCTCCAAAAATATATAGACTTAAAAATGTGGAGAGGAAAAGGACAAACAAAGTCAAATCAAAAGAAGCATAAACACCCCACTTAATAATTTGATCAAGCTTTGTCATCATTAGTAGTAAGTAAATAAGAATCCATCAAAGAAGAATTATATAGGAGTAAATTAAAATAGAGATGCACGGCGGAATCTTGAAAATATTTTAATGAATGAATCAAGTAAATTAAAATTAAAATTGAGTTGAATAAGAGAATCTTAAAGATGGTTGGTTCCTGGGGCTGGGGAACCCCCACTTCTGCAGTGCCAACTTTATGAAAGTTGCTATCTAGGCTTTTGCGCTGTAGTGCACGAGGGTTAGATAAATATACCATCCCAAAATACAGCATCTACTTGCAATACAAGCATATGCTTTTGTTGTACTCCTTCCGTAGATAACTCATTTAAAAATAATTTTGACCTAACTTACTATCATCATATTTTTCTACTAATATACAAAGATAAATAATATCATATAAGATGTCGTTAAATTTATCTCGATGAGTATTTTCAAAATATCAAATTTTCATAATTTTTTCTAATGATATTATTCAAGATATTTAAGCTCAAAATTATGCATTGACATGCGTAATAAGGTGAACTGTGTCAAGTATTAAGGGACGGAGGGAGTATATGCTTTCTCAAGTTTTAACAATAAGAAAAAAAAACTTTTTAAATTTATTGAATAACAAATATATATGGTCGATAATATATTATATAGATCAAATACATTTATTATTCAATTAGTCTAAAAAGTAAAAAAATTGTTTATAATTGAGACCAAACAGACTGTTTTCTATTACATTGATATTTCACTAATATTGTAAAATAAAATATGAAATGTGATAATTTTTTTTGTTAGAATGACATATATCGTAGGATGAAGGGAGTGCATTGTATTTCTTTTAGTTCCGTAAGTTTTTATTTTTGTTAGAGACATAGTTTAATTTCTTAATTTTTTTTTGGTTTCATTTTATTCTCTTAAGTTATAAACATTAAACGTTAGAGACTTTAGTCATTTTTATCAACTTATTGTTTGAATCTGTCAATTGTTTCATTCTTCTTCTTCGTGCTAAGTTAGATGTCTAATCACCAAAATGTAATATCACACAAAAAATATTTGACAAACTTAAATAAAAAACCGATAAAAATGATCAAAATAGCTAACATTTGTAATTTAAGAGACCAAAATAAAAAGAAAGAAATTCTTGGGGACCAAAGTGTGATTTGGCCTTAAAAAATGTGCATTCTCAATTTAAAGTATTAATTCACTCGTTTTATAATATGAGTCTCATTTAATTCCTAAAGGTTGGTTTAGTGGTAAAAAAGACAGATTTTTATCTAGATGTTTTGGGTTTGAGTCTCGCTAATCACATTAGAAAGAGGTAAATGTATATTTATTTATAAGTGTTTTTTGAGCTCTAAGTCTTCTTTCTCTTGAATAGATGCACTATCATAACAACTATTTATAAGTGTTTTTTGAGCTCTAAAGTCTTCTTTGTCTTCAATAGATGAGCACCATCATGACAACCTAACTTTTTGTAATTTTTTTTGTTGCTACATTTGGAATATTGAACTATCTCACCTTATTAATCTCTATTTTTCAAGAATAAAGGTCATGGTTGATCTCTATTGTGGAAAAAAAATGAATTAGATTATATTTGCTCAGATTTACTTAAGGAGTAGATTATGTTTTTTTGAGTATATGTTAGTTCAAATTCCAATTTTAATTATAATTATAATTATAATTATTTTAGATTTAATTTTCTCTGATTTATTTAAGGAGTAGACTATAGTTAATTTAAACTAGGATTATTAGACTTTGATTTGAATTTAAAATTAAAATTAAATTCAATTATTTGATTAGGTGAAAAAAGATAAAATTATATTTAAATAAAGGGTCAAAATTATAAATATACATGCCACTCACCGATCATATTCTTGTGCGTATAATTTGATATTTATGTAACATTTATCATTCAAAAATTCCATAAAAAATGTATTATTCACTAAGTGACCAACATAAGGTATGCAACAATTGATGATAACTATTTTATAAAACTCCAATTTTTTTTTCTTTTCATTAAAAAGAAAACCTCCATTATTAAAACATCACAAATTTCAAACAAACAAATCAAATGAAGAACATTCCTAGTAATTCCTACGCAGATTACATCTGCAATCACACTATAACTACACATATATAATGAAAATAATTAAAGCATACACACGAATGAACCGTAGCTAATGACACCTTAATACAGTTTTTGGATATTGAAGCTGTTGTTGTACCAAGCTAGTAGTGAATAGAGTGTCCTACACCAGGACTGTTCCCAGGGGTTGTGGGTCTAAAAGCACCCACATCATGACTTGGAGGAGGTGCTGCAATCCCATTTGAACCTACCACTAAACTTGGTGGCAATATTGTTGGAGTCACGTTAACAAGAGTAGCTGCATTTGCATCTGAAATTCCATCATGTTTAACATTCTTCAGGAGGTTACTTTCATCGATGTACTTTACATGGCGCCCCTCGATCGACTGCATGCAGAAAATGATCAATGCTAGGAAAATAACAGAGAAAACTATGGTTTTGTTTTGTGCCATTTATAACTGGTGTGACAAAATATTAAGTGTTTAAGTAGTTTATGTAACAAGTAAAATAAAGCAATTAATCACAAAAGATTATATCTTGAACAAAGATTTTCAAGAGCGAAAGAATATGCCTAGACTTGACGTCTACTATAGAAAACAAAGAATCGAGCAACTGAGATGTGTAGAAATAATTTCATTGAGAGTGGTTTTTATAGGCAGGAAGGGAGTGTGCTGGCAAAATATGGTTACTTGAATGTGTGGTTTGGTTTTGCAGTGATAAAATTGATTTTGTAAAATTTGATTAGTTATAAAAGTGAAACGCTAAATTATTTATTGTCTAGTTTTACTTACAGAAAAGAGAGTTTAAAAAAAAAATCAAGAGATAAATACTTATATAGTTACAACCTCAAATCAAAATTACACTCGTAAAATACATATCATTTAATAATTTCAAAACTAAATATTTTTTAATTCTTTTCTCTTTCATATATACTTTTTTTATTTATTTATGCGTGTCTAAGTAGTTTTTACTTAAGTTTAGGACCGAACAAATTAATCTTATTTTAAGATTAAAAATCAATTCTATAGACAAAAGCTTGTTAATTGAATTAGAATCATATTTAAAGACAAAATTATTGTTATTCGAACGTTGGTTTAAACATGTCAAAATCACTTAGTATAGATACATTCAATTCACCGTTAGGTCTCAAAACTTCAGGGATGCCTCCTCTTCGGTACTGACTCATTCTCCATCTCAGTTTTGTGGTTGTTAGGGGACTGTTAGGCTCGAAAGAGCTTTTATGCCTGCTGCTTGTTCAGGGGGTTGCTGGTACGTGGATATTGATACCGTGTTGGCGGTCGATCCATTCACCATTTCTAAACCCTTTTTAATCCAATGGACGCTCACTCTTCATCTTTTTTTGTAACTTGGCTTCGTGTCCGTACGCGGGTTCGCTGGGTTGCGCTTATAAGAAGTGATTACTTTGTTATGATTAATTAGAATTGATCCACTGGTTTGTATTATCTTGTTTTATTCCCATTTGGGCTACACCTGTGTCAGGTCTAATGTCCCCCCAGTCTCTGTATCTTGTTATTTTTATTTAATCTATTTCTCTTTTTGCTTAAAAAAAAAAAAGAAGATACATTCAATTGATAACAATATGACTCTAATAGTTCAGTGTCTGTAGTTGCAATCTAAAATTAAGTTTACTACTTTTACAATGGTATCATGAGTTTCAAATTGTTTAATGTTTTGCTAAAATAAAATAGGGTTAATAATGTTTTACCCTCTGTAATTAAGGTTGGGAATAGGTTAGGCCGGCCTACGACCTGGTCTGCTATGGCCTGATCTGGCCTATTTAGTAGAGAGGTTAAGGCTTAGGCTTTTTAAGAAGCATGTTTAGTTCTCTCAAAAAAAAAAGCGTGTTTAGTTAGATAGGGCACGCTTAGAACTTCATAAAAGCTTGTTAAGCCTAATAGGTCGGCCTATCAATACATATTTATTAAAAAAATATATTTTATATTAAAATAATTACATACATTAAAAATAGAAACATATTTTTCTCTACCTATCAGTTTCATAATAGACTTTGTTGTAATAGGCTTTTAAAGTCTGTTTAGCCTATTTAGTAGGTCAAATGAACTATTTGATGACCTTAATATAAAGTAGGCCTGAAAGTAGACTTTCAAATCAGACCAGACTTTTAAATAGGTCAGGTCAGACTCTGGCTTGGTCTGGCCTATTCTCACCCCTACCTATAATATAAGCTATTTCCAGTTTTTCCTTTTGTAATTCTTTTTTTTATTTATCTTTATAAAAGAAAATTTTGGAATACCTCTAATAGACCATTCAAAATCCAATTTGTTTTTGTTTCAGAAATATTGGTTTTTGAATGACATATTAGAGATATTCCGAAGAAAAAAAAATTAAAAGAAGGAAAATGCGCTTATGTCGCTAGATTCCTAAGTTCAAAAGTAAAGGTAAAAAATTTCGGCTTTTGATTCTCTCGCTTTGTCATTTTCATGCACAAAAGACGCAATTGAACTAGTTAGTGCTTGTACTAGGTGGTCCTAGGCATGCTCGTAGCTATTTGTAGGTATGCAGAAATCACATGATATATTATCAGATTCAGAGATCAATTGATAGTTAATGACGGTTAATTAAGTTTTTAATCCCTATAAATATTCACAGTTTTGTTTTTAATCCTTACAAAATAAAATCACACTTTTTAGTCCTTATAAAATTTTTCGTCAGCATTTTTAGTTTCCATCAACAGTTTTGGTCCTTAAAATGCTTAAGGAAAATGTCACAGGACTAAAAAATGTGATTTTATTTTGTAGGGACTAAAAACAAAACCGTGAATATTTATAGGGACTAAAAACTTAATTAACCCATAATTTAAATTTGAAAAATGATAAATAGTATCCGCAAGTGCCGGTTGAAAAAACAAGTATAATAAGAATTTTCAAAAACTTATGTAATCAAATATTTAAAAATATAAAAAATATTATCTTCTAAACAAAACTTATCTTTTTTTTCTTTCTTAACTAGTCTGTCGACTCAATTTAGAAATTTTAAAACTATACAAGTTGTGCAAGATTTACTATATAGGGGCAACAATTGGAAAAGTGTACGTTGGAACATCGATTCCAACAAGAAAGGAGTGCAAGTAGGATTTCAACTTTTTTCCTTTCAATAATAAAATGGCATGTTCTCTCTTCAGACCATGTCCAATAGTTTTTTTTTTTAACACCATTCAACACTCACTTTTCAATTTCCAACACTCCGCATCATTTTTTTTTTCTTATTTAACACTCATTCAACTTTTACCATTTTCAATGGTTTTTCATTCAACACTCTACCCCACCACTTTTTATTTCTTTTATTCTTATTTAATTTTTGTTTTTATAATATAAAATTATCGATTATAATTAAATTAAAATAATACAATTAACTATTTATTTTTTAGTTTTTTTTGGAAAAACAAAATTTTGTAAAATAATTTATTTTTATTTTCTTAACATAAAATGCAATACTACAAACTAAGCACGCGACACACAAATAACTTAAAATGTAATACAACAAACTAAGCACACAACACACAAGTAATTTATTTAGTATGATATCATCTTCAATCACGATACATTCCAAACTTTGTCCATATGTGTTTCACTAGATCTGCTTGCAATTCGTGATGAACATCTGGATCACGCAACTCGGATCTAGCACGCACATGATTTGCAAAAGCTAGTAACAACTCGGTCGAGTATGGTTGCGGTGTACTAGATCCACTTCCCCCAGGTTACTCAAAATCGGTTCAACGTTGAGCGTATGTATCTCGTTCATCCTCAACAATCATATTATGTAATATGATGCATGACCTCATGGTGATACCCAAATCGGCTATGTCCCACAAGCGAGCTAGTTCACAGATGATTTTAAATCGAGCTTGAAGCACTCCAAAAGCACGTTCGATGTCCTTCCGACATCCCTCCTGATGTTTTGCAAATAACTTATCGGGTTCACTTTGAGGAAGTCTAATTGATTTGACGAAAGTTGGATAAGAAGGGTAGATACCATCAGCTAGATAGTATGTCATATTATAGGGACGTTGATTCATAAAGTAATTCACCCTTGGAGCCTTTCCCTGTTCCACATCATCAAACACTGGTGACCGGTCTAGAACGTTTATATCGTTCAACGTTCCCGGACATCCAAAAAAGGCATGCCAGATCCATAGATCATGAGATGCAACTGCTTCAAGAATAACTGTGGTGGTTCCCTTATCCCCCCTGGTAAATTGACCTTCCCATGCTTT